>Ga0213865_10000228_pt1 | contig 37912 bp, 32 predicted proteins | sample PICome_6_FD_160100 | JGI IMG/M metagenome (GOLD analysis project Ga0213865, IMG submission 160100) | Coastal seawater microbial communities near Pivers Island, North Carolina, United States - PICO282 | ecosystem: Environmental > Aquatic > Marine > Coastal | place: USA: North Carolina...
TCCTACAGTTACGGCATTAACTTTTGTTGGTGATTTTGGAACTGCATTAGATTTCTCAACTGTTTATTACTGGTCAATTGTGCCTCAAGTAAATGGAACTGACGTAGGCACTTGTGCAGAATTTTCGTTTACAACAGAAGGCCCACCAGGACCACCAGCTAATGATGATGTTTCTAGCGCTCTGTCTCTTACACCAACACTAGCATTCAATGACGGACCTCTAGGAGGACAAACTAATGTGAGTGCAACAGCCTCAGAAGTTGCTGATCCTTCAATACCAGCACCAGGTTGTGCTAATTATAGTGGAGGGGATGTTTGGTATTCTGTTGTAGTACCAGATGATGGAAACATAATCTTAGAAGCAGATTCTGATCCTACCGCATCTGGTGGAGATGGTGGTGGTGCTGCTTACTCTGGAACACCAGGGGCTTTTGTATTAATTGAATGCGATGATGACGATGGACCTGGATTATATCCACAAATTATAGTTTCTGATCCAACTTTGGCGGGCCAAACTATTTATTTTAGAGTTTTTGGATATGGCGGTGCAACCTTAACTAGTTTTAGAGTTGCAGCCCACAGTACTACATTGAGTAATGATGAGATTACATCAGAATCTAATTTCTCTTATTTCCCTAACCCAGTTAAAAATACATTAACACTAAACGCTCAAAATAACATTGAGGATGTTAGAATGTATAATATGCTTGGTCAAGAAGTAATGAATGCGCAGCCACAAGCTGTAGATAGCGATATTGATATGTCGAGTTTAGAAACGGGTACATATTTCGTTCAAGTTACAATTGCTAGTATCACAAAAACGGTGAGAGTAGTTAAGCAGTAACTGAAATAACTATAATTTTGAAAAAGCCGTTTGAAAAAACGGCTTTTTTCTTTTTATAAATTATTCTTTTATCTTAGTAAAAATTGCGTTATGACGATGCGGTATGTAATTTTAATACTCTTTTCAATTAATCTATTATCTGCCCAGGTGGCATTTGAGGAAAGTGCGCAACAATTGGGTATATCAATTAACTGTGAGTACACCTTTCTAGGCAATGGCATTACTTTTTTCGATTACGATAATGATGGCTTAGATGATATAACGGTTGCTACGGCCTTAGGTGATCCTATTTACTTCTACAAAAATATTAATGGCAATTTCGTGTCTCAGACTCTTAATATTTCTAATAACAATGCGAGGAATAAACAGGTTAATTGGGTAGATATTGATAATGACGGAGATAATGATCTTTTTATAACAAGCGATGAATCAGGTAATCGTTTGTTTGAAAACTTGGGTAATATGATTATGTCAGAGATCACATCTACCTCTGGTATGCTAACTGATAACTTTCCGTATTATGGAGCTTCATGGGGCGACTATAATAATGATGGTTTTCTTGATGTTTTTATTAGCATTCGAGATCCATTTATTCCGAATATTTTATATAGAAATAATGGAGATAAAACTTTTACATTGGCTAATGTTGAAGCTGGGTTGTTAACGGATGGGTATATGTCCTTTTGCTCGGCTTTCATAGATTATGATAATGATGGAGACCAAGACATTTATGTATCTAATGATAAATATGCCAATCCTAATTTAATGTATAGAAATAATGGAGATGGAACATTTACAGAAGTTGGCAATATTACTGGTACAGATGTTAGTATCGACGCAATGAGTGTTACCGTAGAAGACTTTAATTACGATGGCTGGTTAGATATATACATAACAAACGACCCGTCCAATAACATTCTTTTTGTAAATAATGGAGATGGTACATTTACTGATATGGCACAATCCTATCAAGTAACTTTTAATAGTTCTAGTTGGGGTGCAGTATTTTTAGATGCGGATAATGATAAGGACTTAGATCTATATGTAAGTGGAGAGGGTAATGGAACAGTGTCTCCATTTTTATCATCTGCATTTTATGAGAATATAAACTCTTCCCTTTTTCAGTTAAATAATAACGCAGTACCTGGTGATTTTGCATACAACTATGGCAATGCAACAGGTGATGTAGATAATGATGGTTATCCTGAAATAGTGGTTAACAATATAGATCACGAAAATATTTTTCTTTGGAAAAATACAACCAATACAAGTAATAATTGGCTAAAAGTAAAACTTGAAGGAACAACGAGTAACCGAAATGGTATAGGTTCATTTATCGAGATTTCCATTAATGCAAACAAACAATATCGCTATACATGTTTGGGGGAAGGCTACCTGTCTCAAAATTCAGCAACAGAACAATTTGGTTTAGGTACTGAAACAATAGTAGATTACGTGAAGGTGAAATGGTTAAGTGGAATTGAGGATATTTTCTATAATGTATCTCCCAATCAAACAATGAATATAATAGAAGGATCTTCCCTTTCAATTGATGAGCAAAATTTAAATACCTTAAAATATTACCCAAACCCTTCAAATGGTAAACTCACTATTGAGTCTAAGCAGATTCTCGAAGAAATCACTATTTATAATCTTTTAGGTGAAAAAGTTATGCAAATTCAACCCAATAGTTTGAATTGTAATTTAAGTACAGAATATCTCTATAATGGAGTTTACAAAGCTCAAGTAAAGACAATTAATAGAATTGAAGTTTTTAAACTTATTGTAAAAAAATGAGGTGGTGCTTAATTTTAATAATATTTTCATTGAACCTTCATGGTCAGGTGTCCTTTACGGAAAGTGCACAGCAACTTGGAGTTAGCGTTGACTGTTATTATACTTTGTTTGGAAACGGTATCTCATTTTATGATTATGACAATGATGGTTGGGATGATATTACAATCGCTTCAGTTGATGGAGAACCGATTCACTTCCTGAAAAATATCAATGGAAATTATGTTTACCAGACAATTAACATTCCAAACAATGTAGACAGAAATAAGCAAATTAATTGGGTAGATATTGATAATGATGGCGATAATGATCTTTTTATAACTAGTGATAATTCCGGTAACAGATTATTTGAAAATTTGGGCAATATGATAATGTCCGAGATTACTTCAACATCTGGTATGTTAACTGATAATTTCCCATATTATGGTGCGTCTTGGGGTGACTATAATAATGATGGTTTTTTAGATGTATTTATTAGTGTTCGTGACCCAAATATTCCAAATATCCTTTATAAGAATAATGGAGATAAAACCTTTACCCTGGCTAATGTTGAAGCAGGCTTATTAACTGATGGCTACATGTCTTTTTGTTCCGCCTTTATAGATTATGACAATGATGGTGATCAGGATATTTATGTGTCAAATGACAAATATGTTAACCCAAATCTAATGTACAGAAATAACGGTGACGGTACATTTACTGAGGTTGGGTTTGAAACTGGATCTGATGTGTATATTGGAGCAATGTCTGTCACTGTCGAGGATATAAATAATGATTCCTATTTGGATATTTACATTACAAACGATGACCTAGATAGTGTCCTTTTAATTAATAATGGTAATGGAACTTTTTCAGATATGGCACAATCGCATCAGGTCACATTTAATAGTAATGGTTGGGGTGCAGTATTTTTAGATGCAGATAACGATATGGATTTGGATTTATATGTTAGTGGTGAAAGTAACGGTTCTTTACCTCAATATTTATCATCTGCCTTTTATGAGAATGTTGACACCTCATATTTTCAACTTAATAACAATGCGGTACCAAATGATTTCGCATACAGTTTTGGCAATGCGTTAGGAGATACCGACAATGATGGTTATCCAGAAATAGTGGTAAATAATATAGATCACGAAAATATATTTCTCTGGAAAAATAATACCAATACAAGCAATAATTGGTTGAAAGTGAAACTTGAAGGGACAACAAGTAACAGAAACGGTGTAGGGTCATTTATTGAGATTTCTATAAATGGAAATAAACAATATCGCTATTCGTGCTTGGGTGAAGGCTACCTGTCCCAAAATTCGGCTACCGAACATTTTGGATTGGGTATTGAAACAATAGTAGATTATATAAAGGTGAAATGGTTAAGTGGTATTGAAGATATTATTTATAATGTCTCTGCTAACCAAACATTGAATATTGTGGAGGGTTCTTCACTTTCTTTGAATGATTATGAAAATCTGGAAGGATTGACATTTTATCCAAACCCAGTTGATGATATACTAACTTTAGATGCAAAAAAAGAAATTGAATCTGTAAGAGTTTATAATCTGCTGGGTCAATTGGTAATGTCATCTCACCCTAAAGCTATCCATTGTGAAGTTGATCTCACGAATATGCAAAAAGGCACCTATATTGTAAAAATTGAATTTATCGATGCGTTAAGTAGCATTAGAATTATAAAACAATAGATTATTTTAATTATCAAGTATTCCTAATTGTGAAGTTTTACCAATTGACTTTATACTTATTATCAATCAACTTAAGCGTTGCACAGATTGCATTTGATAATGAAGCGGAAACCTTGGGTGTTGAAATCATTTGCGGTAATACACTATTTGGCAATGGAGTTTCATTCTTTGATTATGATAATGATGGCTGGGATGATTTGACTGTAGCGACAGCAGATGATGATCCAGTAAGGTTTTATAAAAACATCAACGGAAACTTTGTAGAGCAAACTTTAAATATTGCAAATAACAATTGGCGCAATAAACAAGTTAATTGGGTAGATATTGATAATGATGGCGATAATGATCTATTTGTCACCAGTGACACAAGTATTAATAGGCTATATGAAAACTTAGGTAATATGATACTTCAAGATATTACTAGCACTTCAGGATTGCTAAACGAAGTATTAGTAACCTATGGAGCATCTTGGGGAGATTATAATAATGATGGATTCTTAGATGTATTTTTATCTAATAGAGATACAACAATTCCAAATATTCTCTATAAAAACAATGGAAATAACACGTTTTCACTAGTTAATTCGGAATCCGGACTTATTACAACAGGTACCTTGTCTTTTTGCTCGGCGTTTATTGATTATAACAAAGATGGGTTTCAGGATATCTATGTTGCTAACGATAAAGTTGAGTATCCAAATATCATGTACAAAAATAATGGTGATGGCACATTTACTGAAGTTGGATTTGAAACGGGTACTGACATCACCATAGATGCAATGTCCGTTACCATAGGTGACTATAATTCAGATAGTTGGCTAGATATTTATGTAACCAATGATGTTGTTGGAAATGTTTTGTTAAAGAATAACGGTAATGGCACCTTTAGTGATGAAACACTGTCGTCAAATACTGCAATGAATAGTGTCGCTTGGGGCTCTGTATTTTTAGATGCCGAGAATGATGGAGATTTAGATATATATGTAAGCGCTGAACATGATGGTACGGTATCGGGATATTTATCATCTGCACTTTTCACAAATAACAATGACGAGTATATACTTGAAAATGAAGCAATTCCTGATGATTATGCAATTAGCTATTCTAATGCCATAGGTGATATTGACAATGATGGTTACCCAGAAATTTTAGTGAATAATATTAACCATGATAATATTTTCCTTTGGAAGAATAACTCTAATAATACTAACAATTGGTTAAAAGTTAAATTAGAAGGGACTATAAGCAATAGAAATGGTGTTGGTTCCATGATTGAAATTTCGGTTAATGGTGAAAAACAATATAGATATACATTAATTGGTGAAGGCTATCTCTCTCAGAATTCTGCTAGTGAGATATTTGGAATTGGAGACGCCACTGTAATTGACTATGTTAAAGTGAATTGGTTGAGTGGAACTGAGGATATTTTTTATAATGTATCTCCAAATCAGAATCTAAAAATAGTTGAGGGATCTTCATTATCAATAGAAGAGTCAAATACCAGTGAAATCAAATTATTCCCAATTCCGACTACTGAAATTCTTAATATTGAATCTTCTCTCCCTATTGAAGAAGTTATGGTTTATAACCTACTTGGTGAGGTAAATATTTCGGCATATATGTATAAAAATGAAATTTCATTGGATGTTACTAGTTTAGAACCTGGGATTTATTTTTTGAGACTATCTTTAAATTCTTCACAAGAAATAATAAAGTTTATTAAAAAATAAACGTAACGGTTTAATTACATTTGTAGGGTATGAAGGACTTTTTATTTTCATTTGTTATACCTGTATTTAATAGGCCTCAAGAAGTAAAAGAGTTACTAGATAGTTTTTTAAGTCTTGAGGGTAATTACCAATATGAAATTGTAATTGTAGAAGACGGTTCCACTCAATCATCAGAACATATTTTAGAAGAATTTAAAACTGATTTAAATATTTCGTATTACTTTAAAAAAAACACGGGCCCTGGTAATTCCCGAAATTACGGAATGAATAAAGCCAAAGGAAATTACTTTATAATATTAGATTCAGATGTGTTGTTGCCAAGTAACTACTTAACAGAAGTGACCACTTTTCTTAACAAAACATATTACGACTGCTTTGGTGGGCCAGATACTGCCCATACATCATTTTCTAATTTGCAGAAGGCCATAAGTTTTGCCATGACATCGGTTATCACAACTGGAGGAATAAGAGGCGGGAAGAAGCATGTCAATAAGTTTCAACCTAGAAGCTTTAATATGGGATTATCTAGACGAGCGTTTGTAGATACACAAGGATTTGGAAATATTCACCCAGGAGAAGATCCGGATTTGTCCTTGAGATTATTAAAATTAGGATATAAAACAGTTTTAATACCAAATGCCATAGTTTTTCATAAAAGACGCATTTCATGGTCTAAATTTTATACACAAGTCAATAAATTTGGTATGGTAAGGCCCATCCTAAATAAGTGGCACCCAGAATCAAGAAGCATCGTATATTGGTTTCCGACACTTTTCAGCATAGGTTTGTTAACTTCAATATTATTGTTGGTGTTTAAAGTTGTAACATGGCCTTTATATCTATATGTATTTTACTTTATATTGGCATTAATAATATCATTTATTGTAAATAAAAATATTATTGTAGCTATTCAATCTATATTGGCAATTCTTATACAGTTTTTCGGATATGGATATGGCTTTTTAAAATCTAGTTTAATGGTTGGTTTATTAAAAAGAGAGCCAAATAAAGTGTTTCCTCTGTTATTTTTTAAAGAATAGATTTTATTAATGAAGAAGAAAATTTCAAATTATTTAAGAAAGAAAGATGTAAAAAGGTTCAGTATATTTTTTGTATTGGCTTTTTTGTTTCTCATATTTTCTAAGCTTTCCAATGACTATAAGCAAAATATTGCACTTAAAGTTGAACTGTTTAATCTAGATGAAGAGATTGTTGTTGAGTATGACTCTTTAAATAAAATTATCGCTTTTGTGGAGGCAAAAGGATTTACCTTATTACCTTATTTATTTCAAGATTCAAAAACAATCATGATTGATGCAAAGAAAGATGTAGTTATAAGAGATAATGAAATTGTTCTTGAGGTACAACGGCAAAAGTATAGAATTGAAGAGGCGCTGGGCAGTCCTTATAAATTACTGACCCTCAATCCAGACTCTTTGATTTTGAGATATTCAGAGATGGCTACGAAATATGTAGATGTTGTAATAAATAAGGATTTTAAGTATGCCTTAGGTTTTGATTTACTCGGAGAATTAAATATGGATATTGATAGTGTAAAGTTAGTTGGACCAATGTCTAGTATTAAAAACATTAATTCAATAAATACTGAATTACTTGCACTTAGTGATATAAAAACGGATATTAATCAGGTGTTAAATTTGGATATTTCACAATTAAAGGATGTACAAGTGGTTCCTAAATTAGTTACGGTTACTGGCGATGTTGAACGATTTACAGAAGGTGCAATCCAAGTTCCCGTAGTAATTAAAAATGCTCCAAATGATGTTAACATTAATTATTTCCCTAAAACAGTTACAGTATCCTATTACATAGATTTGAATCGTTTTAAATCTATAAATGAATCTAACTTTAAAGTTGAGTGCGATTTTAATGAAGTTAATAATGGCCAACAATTTATGATTCCAAAGATTGTAGTAAAACCAGATTTTGTTAAAAGATCTAGTATAAAACAAAAACGCGTAGATTTTATTAAATTATAATATGGTAGTAGTTGGTATTACTGGTGGTATAGGTAGTGGTAAAACTACGATAGCAAATTATTTAAAATCATTTGGTATACCTTTATATGTAGCAGACAAGGAAGCCAAAGCACTAATGAATAGATCAAAAGTTATTAAGCAAAAATTAATTCAACTTTTTGGTGATGAGGCTTATGTAGACGGTAAATTAAATAGACCCTTTTTAGCAAAAATGATTTTTAAAGATAAATCATTGCTAAATCAAATGAATGCAATTGTTCATCCAAAAGTAGCTTCACACTTTAAACGATGGTTAAAAAAACAAGACGCACCATATATTTTAAAGGAAGCAGCAATCATCTTCGAAAATAATTTACAATCTAATTACGATTATATCATTACGGTTGTAGCTAACGAAAATTTGAGGATTGAAAGAATTTTAGATAGAGAGGATACTACACGAGAAAAGGTCAAAGCTGTTATAAATAATCAATGGACTGATTCTCACAAAAAGAAGCTTTCAGACTTCGTAATTTCAAATAACGATTTAGACCAAGCAAAGAAACAAGCATTGCAGATTCACAAAAAGCTTCTTAAAATTTCAGCAGAATAGGTTGCCTGCCTTTTGTTAATGTAAGGTTAAACCTAATTTGTGCTAAATGTTAAAATGTTAAATTTGAACGATGGGTAAGAAGCTATTCGTCTTTTTAGTGATATTAATGAGTCTATCACTTATTGGTATCATTTTTGTGCAATCATTTTTTATAAACAATAGTTTACAGAATGAGGAGAAGAATTTTACACGTAGTGTAAAACGAGCTTTAAGTTTTGTTTCTAGAGACATTGAAGAGATGGAACTTAGAAACTCACTTATAAAACTCCAACCATTCTTAAGCAAAAATGAAAGACCTGATTCAACGGTTATTAAGCGTTTATTTATAACCACTGAAGACGATATTAACGACAAAACCATTGTTCACCGTAATACGGTTTTGGAGGAGCGTTTTAAAGTGCCCTCATTGTTCTTTGAAATTGATGCTGACAGTTTTGCGATAAGCAAACGTTCTAATGAGCGTGTAACTGAGATATATAATAATTCTCAGATTGATGGTAAAAATGTAATTGCACCTAGTGAGCGCCTTATTCAATATTCTTCAATGCCTGCATTAGATAGACAGATGTATGAAGATACATTTAAGGATATGCTAAAGGATATCCCAATTTATAAACGCGTAACAGCTTTACAAGTTGAAACCTTATTAAATAGAGAATTAAAAGATGAAGGCGTTAATCTAGATTTTGAGTTTGCAATCTATGATGATGACCTCGCTACAAAGGTTCAAACTGAGAATTTTGAAAAGGAAAATGCTTATGGTGTTTATATTTTTTTAGATAACAATAACGAAAGCAGTTATAAGCTATGGGTTGATTTCCCAGATAGGCGAAAGTATTTGTTATCTTCAATAATGTGGATGATTGTCTTGTCAGTAGTATTTACAAGTGTAATTATACTGGCATATTCTGGTGCTATTTATCAATTAATTAGACAAAGGCAAATATCACAGATAAAGACAGATTTTATCAATAATATGACTCATGAGTTTAAAACTCCTATTGCTACTATTAATTTAGCACTTGACTCAATAAAAAACCCTAAAATCATTAATGATGAAGATAAAGTAAAGCGATACCTAAGAATGATAAGGGATGAAAATAAGCGTATGCATGCACAGGTAGAAAATGTTTTACGTATATCTAAATTAGAGAAGAATGAGTTAAATATTAGCAAGGAGAGATTGAAACTTCATCATTTAATTGAAGATGCAATTACGCATGTAGAGTTAATTGTTGAAGACAGAAAAGGATATGTAAATACACACTTTAAAGCTGTTAAGTCATCAATATTGGCGAATGAAACACATTTTACGAATGTTATCGTTAATATATTAGATAATGCAATTAAGTATTCAGATGATACACCAAAAATAGATATATACACTGAAAATATTGGTAACAACATTATACTTAAAATTGCAGATCAGGGTAACGGAATGTCAAAACAAGTGGCAAAACGTGTGTTCGAGAAATTTTATAGAGAACATACCGGTAATGTACATAACGTAAAAGGTCATGGGTTAGGTTTAGCCTATGTAAAAAGAATAGTGGAAGACCATCAAGGTTATATATCAGTTGAAAGCGAAAAAGGAAAAGGTAGTACCTTTATTATAAGACTATCATTAATATCATAAAAAAGAATCATGGAAGAACAAAACAAGAAAATTCTGTTAGTAGAAGACGATCCAAATTTTGGAACTGTTTTAAAAGATTATTTAATGATGAACGATTACGACGTTGTCCATGCTAAAAATGGAATGGAAGGTTTTGAGAAGTTCAAAAAAGATGATTACGATCTTTGCATCCTTGACGTAATGATGCCATATAAAGACGGCTTTACACTCGCTAAGGAAATTAGAGAAAAAAATACAGATGTACCAATTATCTTTTTAACTGCGAAAGCAATGAAAGAAGATGTATTAAAAGGCTACAAAGTGGGTGCAGATGATTATTTAAATAAACCTTTTGACAGTGAAGTACTGTTAATGAAAATTAAGGCTATCATACAGCGTAAGGCTACAGATACAGTTGCAGATAGTAAGCAGTTTGAATTTAAAATTGGAAGGTTTGATTTAAATTCAAAATTACGTTTCCTCAAGTTCGATGGAGGAGAGCCTGCAAAATTATCACCAAAAGAAAATGAATTGTTACGTTTGTTAGCTTTGCATGAAAATGATCTAATGCCAAGAGAGCTTGCATTAACTAAGATATGGAGAGATGATAATTACTTTACTTCAAGAAGTATGGATGTTTACATCGCAAAGTTGCGTAAATATTTAAAGCCAGATCCTAATGTAGAAATCCTCAATATTCATGGAGAAGGATTTAGACTTGTGATAAACAACAACGATTAGAAAATTAGAAACCAGCTTTTAGCTGGTTTTTTTTATTTCATTTTCTAAAAAATCAATACTTTCATTTGTATTGGTTGTGTAATCAAACCAATTGATTTCCTTATTTTTTCTAAACCACGTGAGTTGGCGTTTTGCGAATCTTCTTGTATTTTTCTTAATTTCTGATATTGCAAAATCCAAGCTTATATTACCGTCAAAAAATTCAAATAATTCTTTGTAGCCAACCGTATTTAAAGCATTTAAATCTCTATATCGATATAATCTTTTAGCTTCGTTAATAAGCCCATTATCAATCATTATATCGACTCGTTGATTAATTCTATTATAGATTAGTTCCCTTTCTGCATCAAGACCGATTATAATAGTCTTAAATTCTCGCGCTTTATTTTTATTGGTAAGAAAGTAACTAAAAGGTTTCCCAGTACCAATACAAATTTCTAAAGCTCTTATTACTCGATGAGGGTTCTCTATAGCTATGTTATCATATGATCTTCCATCCAGTTCCTTTAATTGATTTTGTAAAGATTCTAGTCCTTTATTTTTTAACTGTTGATTTAAGTTTTCCCTAATTGAAGCGTCAATTTTTGGGAAGTCGTCTAATCCCTTTGTCACTGCATCAACATATAAACCCGATCCACCAACCATAACCACAACCGGATTATATTTATGGATCTGATTAATAGTTTCAATAGCATCCTTTTCAAAATCACCTACAGAATATTTCTCTTTTATTGATTTATGTTGAATAAAATGATGTGGTGCAGCCTTTAATTCGTCTTCAGAAGGCACGGCCGTTCCAATATTCATCTCTTTATAAAACTGTCTTGAATCAGCAGATATTATTTCAGTATTAAAATGTTTGGCGAGTAAAACACTTAATGAAGTTTTACCAATCGCTGTAGGACCTACAATGGAAATTAACGTTTTAGTCATGATTTAATTCATGTCCACATTTATGACAAAAATGCGAACCATCTTGATGACTGCTATCCAAACAATTAGGACAAGATTGAGTGTTAGTGTGTACATCTTTTTTATTAATTCTAGTCATTTCTGAAGAAACAATACCTGTAGGTACTGCGATTATACCATAACCCATAATCATTATTATGGAGGCAATGAATTGTCCTAATGGTGTAATTGGTGCGATGTCTCCATAACCAACTGTTGTCAATGTTACAATTGCCCAGTAAACACTTCTTGGTATACTAGTAAATCCGCTTTCTTTGCTTTCTACCAAGTACATTACGGTACCAAGAATAATACATAGTATTAATACAAAAGATAAAAAAACCGCAATTTTAGCCCTGCTTGTTTTAAGGGCTCTAACAAAATTGGTTGATTCACCTATATAGCGTGTAAGCTTTAAAATTCTGAATACTCTCAACAGGCGTAGTGCTCTAAATGCCACTAGAGAGTGAGAACCTACTAATAATAAGGACAGGTATTTTGGAATTGTAGAAAGCAAGTCTATAATACCATAAAAACTTGTTATATACTTTATGGGTTTTTTTACAACAACTATTCTGGCTATATATTCTATGGAGAATAGAATGGTTATTATCCATTCTGAAATATCTAAAAGACCATGATATTTATTGTCAATAGACTCAACACTTTCAAGCATTACTAGGACAATACTGGCCAATATTGCAATTAATAAAATGACATCAAACAATTTGCCTATAGGAGTATCTGCCTCATAAATTATCTCATGAAGTTTTGCTCGCCAGCTATGTTTTGTTGTTGGTTCCATTTATCAAATCTACGAAAACCAATTTATTCTGGTAATTCAACGATTTTCAACCTTTTATTTTTTCGCATATAACTCTGAATAATGTGTTGGGTGTCACGATTATTTTGCATTGGCGTTATTAAAGAAGATAAAATTTCACGATTATTTATTTGATGATTCAAATTAAAGAATCCGATACCTCTAAATATACCATCTTCTATTAATACAACACTCTTTTCATCTATATATCTGCCACGATCAATTAACAACATGTCTTTAGTATCATAACTATTCTGATCAATAACGGCATTAGCTCGTTTGTTGTAAGCTTCTATATCTTCTTCATTTATGCATGCTCCTAGGCATTCCTTTATTTCATATCTAAAACAGCTTGTTTCAGATTTCTCTAATCCAGTAAGTTTTTCGCATAACTCAAACTTTTCAATCATCCTTTTCATAAATGATACACCACTTTGTCTATTATTAAAGGTGGTAATTGGCTTTTCATCTTGCTTAATCTGGCTCAATCTTAAATTTACGTAGCCTTTATCATCTATAAAACTGTATAATCCTTGAGAGAATTTGTTTCTCTTTAATGCTCTATTTAGAATGGGTTTGTTAGTCTTAATTTCTTCACTCTCCTTCAGAAGTGCCACTAATTCGCTCCCTGTTCTTTCATATGATACTGAGGAAACTTGAAGTTGAATCTTTTTTGATTTGGTGTTCTTATTGGTGAAATGTTGAGTTATGCGTTTTTTAATATTGTTGCTTTTACCAATATAAATGATATTTCCTTCAGAATTATGAATATAGTATACACCAGTCTCTGTTGGCAATTCTTCTATAATTTCGCGTAAATTGGATGCTAACTTAGACCTCTGTTCAACCTTGATATTGTCTTTAATAATTTTTTTACTTGAGTCTTTATTCAAGAGCATTTTGAACAACTTTAAAGTGGCTTTTGCATCACCACTTGCTCTATGCCTGTCACTTATAGGTATTCCGAGAGCTCTAGCTAATTTACCAAGACTATAAGATTCCATATCTGGAATTAACTGCTTAGACAACTCTACTGTACAAAGCGACTTTCGTTTGTATTTAAAACCTAGCCTATTAAATTCTGTTTTTAGAATTCGATAATCAAAATCTGAGTTATGTGCTACTAATACACAATCTTCGGTAATTTCAATAATACGTTTTGCAACTTCATAAAACTTTGGAGCATTTCTAAGCATTTTAGAATTAATGCCTGTGAGATTAACTACGAATGGTTGAATTTCTCTTTCAGGATTAACCAGAGAAATAAATTGGTCTACAATTTCATGACCGTCATATTTATACACAGCGATTTCAGTAATACCTTCTTCGTTGTATTTGCCACCAGTAGTCTCTATGTCTAGGATTGCGTAAATCTGAAAATATTAATGTGAGTTAATTACGTTTAATTGTAATTTCTAGAACCAAATATACTACTTCCAACCCTAATCATATTGCTACCACAGTCTATAGCAAGATTATAATCACCACTCATACCCATAGAAAGGGTATTAAAAATTGGATTGGTAGATTTTAATTCATCGTAACAGCTTTTCAAGTAGTCAAATTCAGATTTAATCTGGTCTTTATTATCTGTAAAAGTTGCCATTCCCATGAGACCAACGATGTTAACATTGGTACTTTCTGCGTAAGATTTTGAGTTAAGTAAAGATTGCGCATCGTTTTTACTCATTCCAAATTTTGAATCCTCATTAGCGATTTTTATTTGTAGCAGACAATCTATTACACGATTATGTTTCATTGCTTGTTTATTGATTTCTTCCATTAATCTTATACTGTCCAATGCATGTATCATACTTACAAATGGAGCCATATATTTAACCTTATTTCTCTGAACATGACCTATCATATGCCATTTAATATCATTAGGCATAACATCATGTTTTTCAACCATTTCCTGGATTTTATTTTCTCCAAAGATTCTCTGGCCAGCATCGTAAGCTTGCATTAATTTACTAACTGGTTTAGTTTTAGAAACTGCAACCAAGGTAACATCTTGAGGAAGCGTTGAATTGATGCTTTGTAAGTTCTTTTTAATACTCATAAATCGTAATTCCGCTTCTTAGTTTTGGTAATATATAAGTACTTTTTGGAGGCATAGTAAGGCCTTCATCTGCAATTTGTTTCATCTGTTTTACTGTAGCAGGACACATTCCAAATCCAACTCTGAATTCTCCACTATCAACACTAGATTTAATTGTTATCATTTCGTGTCTACCATGTTGATATTCAATTCTATTGTCATTTCTGAGATCATCAATCCCTAATATGGGTTGTAGAATTGTTTTATATAATAATTGCGCATCCAGTCGATCTAAAGCAGTTTTAAAATCGAAATTTGCTTTGCGTAGATAAAGCGAATAAAATTCACCATCTAAATACATGCTAAAATGATGAGGTCTAGAAGGTGCATATGGTATAGCACCTCTATTTTCAATCCTATACATCGCATCTAGTTTTATTAAAAACTCTTCTTTTGTGAGGCCATTTAAATCTTTAACTAGCCTGTTAAATTCTTGAATCACCAAATCTGATTCTGGTATTAGATATGACATAAAGAAGTTATATGATTCATCACCTTTATGTTTTGTATTCCTCTTTTTTTCATCTTTAAAGAGTAAATATGATGATGCTGATCTATGGTGTCCGTCTGCGATATAGATAGTATTAATTTTCTCAAACTCTTTTTTAAGAGTGTCTATTTGTTCTTCGTTATCAATTTTCCAGAGATAATGGGTGTCTCTATACGTCATAGTGAACTCAAATTCTGCATGTTTCTTTTGGGCCTCCTTGATAATTTCTGCAATTATTTCATTATCAGGATATGTAAGCAAAACAGGTTCAGCATTAAAGCCAACAGTTTGAAGATAATTTTTAAAAATTTCCTCTCTTTTTGCAATTGTATCCTCGTGCTTTTTAATTATATCATTTTCGTAATCCTCAGCACTTGTGGCTGCTATTATTCCGTTAAATTCTTGCTTATGTCTATTTACAATTCTATAAGCGTAGTAGACAGGTTTTTCGTCCGTATAGAAAACTCCATCTTCCTTAAATTCGAGATACCTGTTTCTAACAAGTTGATAACGTTCTGTACCAGTAATAACCTGATCGTATTTATAACCTGGATTTACGATATGTAAAAAACTGTAAGGATTATAATCCATACGAGATTCACGCTCATCAATAGTATAACTTTGGTAAGGTCGCGAAGCAACTAGACCAACAATTGCTCTTGTTGGTTTTACAGCTTTAAACGGAATTACTTTTGCCATTTTTTATTTTTGATTCCAGTATTATGTAAATTGACTAGCAACTTTTTCTGCCTTTCTGCTTTTAGAATAGTCATAAAATCCTTCTCCAGATTTCACACCTAATTTACCAGCTCTTACCATATTTACTAATAACGGACATGGTGCATACTTTGGATTTTTAAAACCATCGTACATTACATTTAAGATTGATAGACAAACATCTAATCCTATAAAATCTGCCAATTGCAAAGGACCCATTGGATGAGCCATTCCTAGTTTCATTACTGTGTCAATTTCACTCACACCTGCCACACCATTATATAAGGTCTCAATAGATTCGTTGATCATTGGCATCAATATACGGTTTGCAACAAAGCCTGGATAGTCATTTACTTCCGTTGGTATTTTTCCTAAAGTTTTAGATAGTTCCATTATAGTGTTGGTAACCTGATCACTTGTGCTATAGCCTCTTATGATTTCTACCAGTTTCATAATTGGTACGGGGTTCATAAAATGCATACCAATTACCTTATCAGGCCTTGATGTCACAGCCGCTATTTGAGTAATTGAGATAGATGAGGTATTTGTTGCCAATATGGTTTCTTCCTGGCACAAGTCATCCAGCTGATTGAAAATTTTAAGTTTAAGATCGACGTTTTCAGTTGCAGCTTCAACAACAAGTTCTACATTTTCGACTCCCTTTGAAATGTCTGTAAATGTTGTAATGTTGCCTAAAGTATCTGATTTATTAGCTTCACTAATTTTTTCCTTGGTTACCATTCTATCTAAATTTTTAGAAATGGTTTCCATACCTTTTTTTAACGAGGCTTCATTAATATCTATTAATTGTACTTTAAATCCAGATTGTGCGAATGTATGGGCTATTCCATTACCCATTGTACCTGCACCAATAACTGCTACATTTTTCATTCTTTTCTAATTTTAAATAGTTTACTTTAAAACTGATTGATAATCATGGTTGCTACTCGCAACGCTTCTGTGCCATCATGTAAAGTTACGATTGGCTTGGTATTATTGTTAATAGCATCTGCGAAGGTTTCTAGCTCATCTAAAATGGCATTATTATTTTCAATAGATGGGTTATCAAAATAGATTTGTTTTTTAACACCTTCTGCATTTTGTAGTATCATATCAAAATCACCAGGATTTTCTGGTGCGTCTTTCATTTTAACCACCTCACATTTCTTTTCTAAAAAATCAACTGATATATAAGCATCTTTCTGGAAAAAACGTGACTTACGCATATTTTTTAATGAAATACGACTTGCCGTTAGATTGGCTACACATCCATTTTTAAACTCAATCCTTGCATTTGCAATATCTGGTGTTTCACTAACCACAGAAACGCCACTAGCTGAGATATGTTTTACGGGTGAATTCACGACACTTAAAATAATATCTATATCATGAATCATTAAATCTAAAACAACAGGTACGTCTGTACCACGTGGATTAAATTCAGCTAATCTATGAGTTTCAATAAACATTGGGTTTTGTATTTGATCTCTAACACCAATAAATGCTGGGTTAAAACGCTCTACATGGCCAACCTGTCCTTTAACACCATGTTCCGCTACCAAAGTTCTTATGGCTTCAGCTTCTTCAACTGTGTTTGTGATTGGTTTTTCTATAAAAATATGCTTGCCTTTTTTGATGGCTTGTTTAGCACAATCATAATGTGAAAGAGTAGGTGTAACGATATCTACGACATCCACAGCATCAATTAATGCTTCAATGGTATCAAAATATTTATACCCAAATTCGTCTGTAACTCTTTTCGCATTTTCAGAGTCAGCATCGTAAAAACCAACTAGATCATATTTCTGAGATTCATTAAGAAGTCTAAGATGAATTTTACCAAGGTGACCAGCACCGAGAACACCAGCTTTTAGCATATTTTTAGTTTTTAACAAAAATAATCGTTTTGGATGAAAAATTTAAAAAAGAAAACCTAAAAAACTGAGATAATAGCAATAAAATAATCTTTTTCAACATGCTTTGAACTTGCCTTAGTTTCTAGTAATTTTGGGATAAAATAATTCTGATTTGAAGGACACGTTTAAACATAAAGGAATGCGTCAACAATTAGTTGATACAATTAAAAAGAAGGGTATTAAAGATGAACGTGTCTTAGGTGCCATAGGGAAAATCCCTAGACACCTATTTATGGATTCTGGATTTATTGACCACGCTTATGTAGACAAGGCATTTCCAATAGCGGCCGATCAAACTATTTCACAACCCTACACTGTGGCTTTTCAAACGGAATTAATGCAAGTTAAACCAGGTGATAAGGTATTGGAAATTGGTACAGGAAGTGGTTACCAATGTGCAGTACTGATTGAACTTGGAGCTAAAGTTTTTAGTATTGAACGTCAACAAGAATTATTCAAGAAAACCTTTAAGTTTCTGCCCAAAATAGGGTATAGAGCTAAAAAGCTCATCTTTGGTGACGGTTATAAAGGTCTAGCAGAAGAGGCGCCATTTGACAGTATAATAGTTACTGCAGGTGCCCCCTTTGTACCTAAACCACTTTTAAGTCAGCTTAAAGTAGGAGGTAGGCTGGTAATCCCTGTTGGTGACAGTGTGCAAACCATGACCTTATACTTGAGAAAAGGCGAAAAGGAATTTGAAAAACACGAATTTGGTGAATTCAGGTTTGTGCCGCTACTAGAAGATAAAAACTAGTTTGTTACCTTTATAAATGCATCATTACCACCAACTATTGGTAAAGACAATGTAGTTTCATCTAATTTCACTGATAATTCTGTACCAGGTTTTGGATGTAACGTAAATTCTGAATCACTAGAAAATATCATAAGTCCTATTTGTTGCCCTTTTCTTATCACCTGATCATCTGGCTGTAAATCAAAATTTACTGTATAAAATTTACCAGGTTCTAAGGCCTCTTCATTAGTAATGGACTTATAGTTTCTAGGGTCTGCCCAACCTCTTGTAATGATATTATCAGTTATTTTTACATCGTTGCCGTTTTCCCAAGGTAAGGATACTAACCAAACTGATAAATTCGCCGCAGATTTGTTGCTAGAAAGTGTTATACTTACTTTTGGCACTCCAGAAATATGTAAATCTTCAGTTAATGTTGAAGTTGTGTATAATAATCTATTTTTTGATGATTCAGCCGTTGCCAAATCTTTGCCACTAAAATTATAATCATCTATTAGCTTTTCAATATTATTCGAGGGTTGGTCCATGTTTAAATTACCAACCGTGTTGCCACCAGTAGTTAAATTTAATTTTACAAATTCTGCATCTGGATTAGGGTAGTCCTTATAAGGTGTTGGTTTTAATCTGTCATCATATTCACGAACTATATACGCCTTATAATCTTCTTTATCAACACCATTGTCAATACCGTGAAGATATTTAGTAAACCATTTATTCATCATTGAAATTGGTGGTGGCCCACCGTGACCAACTTGATGATAATAAATTTGTGAAGGAAGACCTTTTTCTCGTGCAGCCTTGTAGATTCTATAACTATGTTCAGGCATTACGTTCCAGTCATTAAATCCGTGCGACATTAGTAATGCAGCTTTCATTTTATCCATTTGGTTGAGGTAATCTCTACCAGACCAAAAATCATTTAAATCTCCTGTTTCTCGGTCCATTCCATTGCGCATTTCCGTATCCCTTATGGTTTTGTTATTATATGGTCTGTGATTTTCATCACCACTATGGACAAAATCATATAATACATCAATGTCTTCTCCTAAATATCCGCCAGGAGATCTAACAAGTCCGTTAGAACGGTAATAGTGATAGTAAGATGTGTTTGGTGCAATAGGAATTATTACTTCTAAACCTTTAACTCCAGTAGTCGCAGCTGCTAAAGGTAATGTACCGTTATAAGAAGTTCCAGTCATGCCAACTTTTCCTGTTGACCAATAAGCTTTAACTTCTTCATTTCCATCTCTTTCTGAATATCCTTTTGCTCTTCCACATAACCAATCAATAACGGTTTTGGGAGCAAGTGATTCATTCTTTCCTCCAATTGTTGGTGCCCCATCTGAAAGACCTGTACCTGGAGAACTAGAGTGTACCACAATATAACCTCTTGGAACCCATTTTCTAATATGTGAATTTGAAATTATTGGTCTTTTTCCTCTCCGTTGAACCTCAGGATGGAATCGTTCTTCTCCAATTTCACCAAGTTCATGTTGAACATTCCACATGGTACCAGGAGCATCAGCTGCAACTCCAGCAAAATAAGGACTAGTCACGTAAATAATAGGAAGTTTAAGCCCTTCGGTGTCTGTTTGTTCTGGCCTTGTTACCGAAACGTGCATTCTATCTGGGTCTCCATCGCCATCGGTATCAAATTCAGTTTCAACCCAAAGATCATGTCTCACCCAATACTCAGGATTGCTAAATGCCTCTACAATTTGGGCTTCACCATCTTTAAAAATTGGTGCTGTTTTAGTTTCTGTTTGTTGTGCACAACTGAATATTGAAAAGGTTAATGCAAGAGTTAAAAATGATTTTATTTTTATTGAAAGCTTCATTCGATAGAATTTTTGTTGGTTAAATATAGTACCCTCTGCTATGAATACATAAATAATAACAGATATTTAAGATGGTAGTATTAATGTATTATTGCTTTGGTAAATAACGCTCAGGAATTGGATTATCCTTAGATTCTTGCATCCAATAGATATTAATAATCCACCAACGTACTCCATCGTTCATTAATTGCATACTGTTTATACCTCTCATAAATGGTTTCTCGTCATTCTTAGTCTTAAATGATTCATAGGTGCTAAATACGTGAGAAATATTTCCAAATGTTTCAACAATTCTATTTATTTCAACTTCGTGAAAACCATTTTCAAATAACCATTTCCCAGATGTGTTAATGTAATCGTCTGGAGACATAAATCTTGCGATATGCAACCCTTCATTGTTTTTGCCTGATGGAATAAGTTTGGCATTTTCATAAAACAAGTGCTTGAATAAATCCCAATCTCTTTCAATACCAGCATCACCTGAAATGACAGAGTATAAAGTTTCAATTGTATTGTCTAAGGATGAGACTTGTAAACAATAGTCTTTCTTTTCCGTCTCTTGTGAATTTATTGCAAATGAAATAAACAAAAAAAGTAAAAGGAATCGTTTCATGTAGTAAAGTTAAAAGAATTTAATGCCAAATAAAATAGCATCATTTTTAAACCCACTTTGATATGAACGCACATAATCAACCCTTAAGAAACGCCATTTGCCCCAACCAATATTATCAATACCAATTGTGAATTCTTGGTATGGCTTGTTGTTTGGAGTTGAAAGGTTATGCGCACCTAATATTAGATTGAAGTTAAGTTTATTGATTAAAGGTATTTTGCCTAAAATATAGCCATTGAAATCATGTTCGGCATGCATTTCTAGATAACTATCGTTTGTACTTAAATCATAATATCCGAGATTATTAAAAACATTTATATAATTACCACGACTACTAACATTTATTTGATTACCATTAAAATGCTGATAATCCATAAAAGCAATATTTTCTGCATTAAAGAATTTACCAAGCCTTAGATTATAACTAAACCTTCCTTTATCTGCCGCATTGAATGATTGATAAATTCTTGCTTTGACTTGATCAAAGTTATAATCATCATTTGTCGCCCCAAATCCTTTTTCATAGCTCAATACCAAAGTAGGATACTTATCTGTTGAAACATTAAATTTACTATCTGGATAGCTTAAATACTTTTGACCAAAATTGATTCTTCCAGTTACATTGAACTTTAAAATGTTATGGTCTTCAAATGGAGCAGTGGTGCTGGTTGGGTTCAACGGATTGTTACTTAAATATTCCTTGTCGTCCTGTGGGTAAAAGGTTTGGTCAGTGGTATTAAACAATGGAGTTCTATTTTCATAAGAAAGACTGGAAAACAGCCTGAATCCATTAAACAATTCTTCAGAATAGTTTAATTGTACAAAACTTCGTTCATATAATTTCATATAATTCTCTTCGAAGAATAGCGTGGCTGCAGAATTCCAAAATGGTCGTATGGGATTAAATGTATTAAATTGCGCCACTTGCACGCCACCTGATAATGTCAAAAAGGCATTTGAAATGTCGTTAAACTTAAAAGACAATGAACCTGTTGCTCTTAATCTTTTATCTGAAAAACCGTATTGAAGGCCTGCATTTGCTCTGAAATATCGTTTAAAAGCATCGTAATTTTTTGTAAAGAAAAGATTGGTATTAGCTGTATAACCTTGTACTGTATTGAATTGAATACCTTGGAGAGGAACATTAAAACCAATATTGTAATCTTTAAAGGAGTTTTGATAGGTATAGCCTAGTATATTACTAAATTTAAATCTATTATTTTCTCTGTCAAGAGAATCTAAATAAGGTCTTGATTCTTTTACCTCTTGAATGCTATCTTTTCTTTTGTAGTCTGTACTTTCTTCTAATGTTAGCCGTACAGGTCTTATTTTAGTCCAGAATAAAGAATCTTTTTCGTTAGCCTTATCTTCAAACGCAACCAGCTCAGGGCCGAAGTCTTTTGCTGTGAGGCCTTCATTGAATTCGTAATTACTGTAAACTGCAGTAAATCTGCCATCGCCTTTAATACCAAAGAATTTATATTTAAAATCAATACTCTGTGATATAATTGCCCAGATGTTTTCTTTTTCTGAATAGGAAAAACTCTGCTTAAGTGATATTATATCTACTGCAGGTATTCTGGCTTGTATACCCGTGATATCCAGTTCAAGAGCATAAATGGTCCATTGGTCTTCTACAATATATATTGAGCCAGAAAAAATTGGATCATTTTTACGTTTAGGTAGAACATTAATTTTATTTATAAGGTTACCTCTTACATCATAGAAAACGCCCTCTAACTGATAGCGATAATAACTAAAGGCATTATTTGCAATAGGAGAGACGATTTCATTTCCAAATTCTACGGTGTTATTGTAGAAATTAAAATCTACGTCTATGGCATTATTAAAACTGAAACCACTATTATCTCCACTAACTTTAGATGCAGTTATTTTTTCTTTTAGTTTGTCTGGTCTTAAAAATTGAATTTTTGAAATTGTCTCTGAGAGATAGATGATACCACTTCTGGTTGAATCCAAACCACCACCGAGATCACCAACTTCTTGACCTAATATTTTTTCTGGTGCGTCTTTTATTCTTATTAACCCACGAGAATAAAAGTCTGCCTTGTATGACTTAATTTTTTCTAGATTTTCCTTACGCTTATTAATTGCACTTCGCATTATAGCATTAGCTGGATTTTCTTCTGCATTTACAACAACTTCTCCGAGAGTTAATGAACCTACTTCAAGGGTAACGTCAATAGTAAATGGAAACTCTTCTATCGCAACCTTCTTCTTAACGGTTTTGAATCCTAGATAGGTAAAAACAATTGTATAAGTATTGGCTTTTGTGATATTTAACTCAAAGTAACCATCGTCATTAGTGGTTGTGCCTTTATAGGTGTTTTCAATCACAACATTTACAAATGGTAATGGGTTTTTATAGGTATCTGTTATGGTTCCCTTTATTTGGGCAGACAAAAGAAAAGTAAAAAGAGAGAAAAAAAGTAGGAGTAATGATTTATTCATTGAATTTGATTAATAATGTTTAAATTATTGGCTTTCTATCTAAACGAATCACAGCCTAATTTGTTTCAAACATATGCTAATATTGAATACCTAAAGGTTATAGTCTTCTTAAAGTTATCGGAAATTTTTCTTAATTCGGTCTAAGTTCCTTTTGTTATCACGATCCTTAATTGTCTCTCGCTTATCATAAAGTTTTTTACCCTTAGCTAAGGCAATTTCTAATTTAGCAAGACCTTTTTCATTTATGAATAGTCGAAGAGGAATAATTGCCATTCCTTTTACATTGACTTCTTTTTCTAGTTTTTTTAATTCTCGCTTATTCAGTAAAAGCTTACGTTCAGCTTTTGGTTTATGATTATAATAATTGCCAAAGGCATATTCTTCAATTGTCATGTTAATAACAAATAGTTCACCTTTGTCATTAAATTCACAAAAACTCTCTGCAATGGAGGCTTTACTTGCTCTAATAGATTTAATTTCAGTACCAGTTAATACAATTCCAGCAGTATATTTATCTACAATCTCATATTGAAATTTAGCTTTTTTATTAAATATGTTTACTGCTTTTTGCATAGTTTGCAAATGTAGTTGTTAATGTTAAGAGTTAAAAGTTTATTAGTATAAAGTCATCTTAGTATGCATATGAGTAGATTTACGACTTCAGAAAAAATATTTAATATGAAGTATATAAAAATATTATTATTATTTCTCTTTTGTTATAGTTGTCAGGAGGAAATTAAAAACCCATCTTTTTCGGCTGATGAGATAGTGAATAAATCAATTGAAATTTCTGGTGGTGAGCGATTTGATAATTCTGAAATTAGTTTTGATTTTAGGGATAAGTCTTATTTCGCACAAAGAAAAAATGGAAATTTTTTGTTGGCGAGAAGTTTTTATAGCGAATCTGATAGTATTACAGATTTTTTAACCAACAAAGAATTTAAGCGATTAGTGGGTGAGGAATTTATTGTGGTTGCTGATTCAATGATGACTAAATATAAAGCATCGGTTAATTCTGTACATTATTTTTCAGTTTTACCATATGGATTAAATGCTACACCTGTTAATAAATACTTGCTTGGAGAAGAGGAAATAAAAAACAAAACCTATTATAAAATTAGAGTTACATTCAATAAAGAAGGTGGCGGAGAGGATTTTGAAGATGTTTTTATCTATTGGGTTGATAAAGAAACTTTTAAAGTAAAATACCTCGCATATTCATATAATGAAGATGATGGTGTTGGAATGCGTTTTAGAGAGGCCTATAATGAACGATTCATAGAAGGGATTAGATTTGTAGACTATAACAATTATAAGTCTTCAGATGGTTTAATGGCACTTATTGATTTAGGTAAGATATTTGAAAAAAATAAGCTCAATTTATTATCTAAAATTGAGCTTAAGAATATTGTCGTTAATGACTTATAAAATTAGGTTATCTACCTAGATAGCCTCCATCTACAGGTATTATTGTACCCGTGATATAGTCACTTGCAGACGAAGATAAAAATACAGCAAGACCTTTAAGGTCATCACCAGTTCCCCATCTTTTCATAGGTACTCTCATAAATACCTCTTCTGTTCTTTTTTTATCATTAATTAATGCAGTGTTTAATTGTGTGTCCATATAACCAGGAGCTATGCCATTAACGCATATTCCTCTTGAAGCCCAATCATTTGATAAGGCCTTTGTTAATTGACCTACACCGCCTTTTGATGCTGCATAAGCAGGAATTGTGATACCTCCTAGAAAGCTCATTAATGAAGCAATATTTATGATTTTACCACCTCCTTGTTTGAGCATGGTGTTACCAGCAAGTTTGCAATAATGAAAAGTTGCATCTAGATTTATGGCAATAACTTTGGACCATTCCTCATCTGGAAAATTTTCACTCGAATATCTTCTTTGAATTCCAGCTGAATTAATTAAGATATCAACTCTACCGCCTAAAATTTCTAGTGCTTTTGCATAAGAGTCATCTATTTGCGATTTAATACTAACATCGGCTTGAATAGCCTCAACGTCAAGTCCGTTTTTCTTAAATTTATTACTAAATTCAAATGCCCGTGTATCATAGTCAATAATTACAGTTTGGGCTCCAGCTTCAGAAATTGCTTCTACCATGGCAATGCCAAGGTCACCAGCGCCACCAACTACAATGGCCTTTTTTCCTTTTAGGCTAAAAGTTTCTAATATGTTTTTTTTCATTTTAAAAGAATCTAATCATTTACATACCTATCATTGATGGTATTTGTAAAAATTATTTTTTTGATTGGTTATTATTTTTGAGTTTCCTTTAGTTTTTTAGTTGTGATAATCTTCTGGATTCCATAATGGAGTCCATTCTATTATCATATCTTCTCCCTCTTCGCCCTTAACATCTAAAATTTCTTTTATGTCAAGAATGGTTTGATTAGTCTCTTCTATGGAATCACTAGCTGTATAAATTCTGTACAATATCTGTCTCTCTGTACCAACCCATTCAGGCATTACGGTATCACCTTGCTTAAAACGCTCTACGACAAAATTGACATTTTTATGATTCTTAATTTCATCTAATCCTTTAATTGAATTGATTTTGCCATCTTTTAATAATATCCAAATAGAACATGCACTTTTACCACGGAACATATAATCATTTTGTTCAGCAAAATTGTCTTTGCCAAATTTTCCGGTTAATGCAAAATTCAACAACATTTTTCTATGGTCAAATCCATTGATATGAGCTAAATGTATGTGAGGTGCCTCACCCTGCAAACGGAACCCAGGATCATAGCTATAGAATACTCCATCCTCTACAAAAAACTGAACATTTAATACTCCGTTTTGAACTTCTGTAGCTTTAAATAATTCACTTATTTTTGGATGAACTTCTTCTACAAAAGATTTGGTGTATTTCGAAGGGTAAACTGTTGATAATGCAATTGGGCTAGAATCTCCTTGAATTCTTGTTAAAATTCTGTCGTAGGTAGCTGACAAATATGGTACTCCGTCTTTAAACGTATAATATACGGCCATATCATCACAATTGGAATCCATGTATTTTTCTACCATGACAATTCCTTTTTTGGAGAACTTTAAAGCATTTGTTACAGTTTCTCTATAATCTTCTTCATTTCTACATATTTTCATGCCTACACCACCGCCGCTGTCTACAGGTTTTACCATTAGAGGTAAATCTACGTTAGTTGGTTTTCTTATTTCCTCATCTTTATGAAGGTAAATACCAGGTATGTCTTGTACTCCATGTTCAGCACAATATCTTTTATATCCACTTTTACTGCAAAATGCCTCAATGGTGCCATCTGTTGCATAACAAGGTAAATTTAGTTTTTCGCAAATTTCTTTATACGGTTTCACTAAAATATCTGCCACACCAACAAGTACCCCATCAACCTCATTATCTTGTGCTACTTTCACTATTCCGTCAATATCAAACCCATCAATATCATAGGTTTCTTTAGCAAATTTCTTGGCTGGTGCATTTGGGTTGGGATCAATTACAATTGTATGTAACCCCATGTTATTTGCTACCTCAACAAGGACACCTGTTTCCGGATTTCCGCCAAGGATTATTATTTTTTTAGACATATCATTTAGTTGTTATTTTAATTGTTTAATTTTTTGTTGAAACAGAAAATTTTTATCAAATCCGATATTATTAATAAGTTGGCTTATTATTTTTTCTTCAGTTTTAAAATGTGCTATATGATCATCATGAATTCCCATAAGCAATAATTCGCTTTTAATTAATCGATGGGTAGAAGGATTAATTGTGGCAATAATTAAGTAGTCAAAATCATCCTCATTCACTGAGCTAATAGGTTGTACAGAGGCATTTCCAATTTTTAGATCATGAAAATCCACATCAACCCATTTTATAATTTCAAAATAGTTGGTTTTGAGATTAGTTGATAATATGTGTTGTCCAAATGAACCTGAACTGTAAACAACAATCTTGGAGTCTATAGAAACATCAGTAAATGGGTTGAAATATTCAGGCGTATCATTTATTTGAATCAATCCGCCAGATCTCACCAACATTTGAGAATAGAGATAATAATTTAATTGAGTATTCAATAATTTTTCATCCAGAACATCTGACAATTTAACTTTTAAATGATTCATTAATAATCCCAATCTATAATATTCCATATTTGGATCTTCAATAGACTTAACAATAGAATCATGCCTTTGTCGATAGTAATAGAGCGGAATTTTACTAATTACAAGACTTTTAGATAAAGCCAAATACGAATAAGTAATTGCGGCATCTTCACCCATTAAAATATCATTATGTACATCGAAAAGAACCTCTTTAAGTAATTCTTTTTTAAATAATTTATTCCAAACATATGTGGTCATACCGTGCTCACAAAACTCACCATTAAAAATTGCTTTAGGAATAATTGAAGACTTTATTTGATTTTCATCATAAACACCAGGATTTGATGGTTTAATGGTTTCAATTTTCCCATTAAATTCTCTAAAATGACCAGTAACAGTTAAATCTACATTATTTGTGATAGCAAGTTTATATAAAGTGTCTAAGTAATATTTATCCACCCAATCATCACCATCAACATTTGCGATATACGCTCCCTTAGCTACTTCAAGACCCGCTTTACGTGCGGATAGAAGACCGCCATTTTTTTTATGTACAACAACTATTCTTGAATCTAACTTGGCATATTGGTCACAAATAATCGGGCATTTATCTGGACTACCGTCATCTACTAATATTAGTTCGAAATCTTTGAAAGATTGATCGAGAATACTTTCAATACATTTGGGTAAATACTTTTCTATTCCGTAAACAGGAACTATTACACTTATTTTAGTAGGTTTCATTGGTTAGATTTGTTTAGATTTATGTAATATAAGGCACTTCCTCTTAATTCATTGTCAGTAGGGTCATTTGCAGCCGTAATAAACAGATTTTCATTTTCATCAAAACAGCAAGATGTCACATTAGAGTGTGGTAGTTTTATTTTGTTAATTTTTTTACCGGTATTTGGGTTCCATTGTGACACACAAGATCCTCCCCATTCAGCAACCCACAGCATTCCATTCTTATCAATAGCCATGCCGTCTGGGCTTCCTTTTTCTGTAAACTCAACTACATTTGAGACAAAGTTAACACTGCCAGTTTCTATATCATATTTATATTTTGCGATTTGCTTGGTAGGGGTATCAATAAAATACATGAATCTATTATCATGAGAAAATGACAAACCATTTGAAATGGTTGTATTATCAATAATTACTTTACAATTCCCTTCATTGCATGAGTAAACCTTTCCAACGCCTTCTTCGACATCGGGATATCCCATCGTTCCTATAATTAATCTTCCTATTGGATCTTGAATGCCATCGTTGTATCTTACATTGTCTGCTATATCAATTTGAAATTTAAAGGATGTTTCAAGGCTATTAAAGTTTACTTCAAAGAAACCATTTTTTGAGGCAACTATTACAACTTTTTTCGACTCAGTGAGATATACATTGCTGGTTGGTGAATCTAATTTTATACTCAAAATTTCATTTGAAATAGGAGAGTAGCAAAATACTAATCCATCTAAAATTGAAACAAAATATAATAGTTTGTTTGTAGGATCGAATATTGGTCCTTCAAATAATTCCGATTCTTTTGAGCTATATATTATAGTTGAAGTCAATGTTTCCATGCTATATATATTGTCCTCCTGTAACTCTCATTAAGGAACCGGTTGTCATTGCAGAATCATCAGATATAAAATGCATTACTGCCGGTACTGGGTCAAATGGACTTAACATTCTTCCCATAGGAATAATATCCTTTGCTTTGTTTTTAAGTTCGTTCTCACTAACACCTTCCTTTGCCCTTAATTGAATCTCTCCTTCTGTATTTGTCCATCCCATTACCAAATAATTAGATCTTACACCGTATTTAGCATAATGATGCGCTATGTGATTTGAAAGCGTATATAAGGTGCTCTTGGTTAGGGCATAAGGAGCTCTATCTTCTTGGCCATAATCCATGTGCGCAGATCCAAAAAATACAATGGAGCCAGATTTATTGGCCATCATAGATTTTAGGACATTCTTAAGTAAAAAATATGGTGCTTTTAGATTCACATTAAAAATCTTATCGTAAACCTCCTCTTCAGTGTCAATTATGGAAGCAACAGGAGTAATACCCGCATATATAATCAATGCATCAATTCTCTTAAATCTTTCGATTGTTTGATTGTAATAATCTTCAATGCCATTAATTGAGTTAAGATCTATTTTATGGAAGTATAAATTGTCTTTAAATTCCGAGGATTCAATAATTTGATTGCCCAAATTTTCATCTCTACCGCAAAACGCAACATTATAACCTTTGTTCAAGCAAGATTTCAGAATTTCATTTCCGACACCCTTGGTGCCACCCAATAACATAACAGTCTTCATAAATGTATAAGCTAGTCTCAGTAAATTTAGAAATCAAATCTAGGTATTTAAATTGAAAAATTTACTTTTTTTCCATAGAAGTACTCGATATTCGATTAAACTATTTTAAAGGACTAAAATTATGATAATTAGGTAGTTTCATCGGGTTTATTTACTAATCAACCTTCAATAGCGTTGAGGTTTTAGAGTCTTTTGAAATAGTTACAATGTAAAGATTGGCATTATTACTCTCATCTATCATTTTATACTTCTTTTCACCGATAAGGCCATTTGTAAAGATAGGTGTTGTGTTACTATGTCCAACAATTAGCACTGTTTTACCGTTTGTATCTTTCTTAAAGTTTTCAATATTCATATTCCGAGGATCGTAAAATTTTAGCTCTAAATTATTAGCGCTAGCAGTTGGCGTGGCGGTTTCTTTTGTTCTATGGTAATCTGTAGAATAAACTGCGTTAAATTTTACATCCTTTAAAATGTTTGACCAATTTTTAGCACGTTCTATTCCTTTTTCTGTAAGATGTGGATTTCTATTTGATTTATCAGATTGATCTTTTTCTGCATGACGAATTAGGTAGTAAGTTGATGTTTTTTGTGTTATTGCTTTTTCATATGGACCCTCCCATATTACCTGTTCAATCATCCATTGACCATTATCCTTGGATAACTGGACATAATCAATTCCCCAAGCAGCAGTAACTTTTGCAGATGCAACATGGTTACCAATGTCTAAAACCTCTACATTTCTTATTTTATTTTCATCTCTAGTTTTTCCTTCATCTTTCATTTTCTGCACAAACTCCATTGCTGTTTCATAGCTCATATGAGCATAATATTCATAATTACCAGACTCCTTATTTTTCCAATATCCAAACTTGTTTAAACGAGGTTTAATTGCAAGTTTTAGTTTGGTGGTATCACCTTTATAAAATGCATCAATGTAGTTATTTAGTGTAGTTTCAATCTGCGTTTTATCAGAGGTGTTTTGAGCATAAATTGAAATGGATAACATTAATAATAACGCAGTAAGAAAGGATTTCATATGTTCAGTGATTTAGTTGTTTTACCCAAATATAAATCAGAAGAGAAATGATTATTGAAAAAGTATGTTAAATAATTCTAAGCCAACTCTAAAGCAATTTCAATCATACTTTTAAAAGTGGTTTCCCGTTCTTTGCTTGTTGTACGCTCACCAGTAACTAAAGAATCTGAAATCGTTAAGATTGCCAATGCGTTTACATTATGTTTTGCAGCTACGGTATATAAACCTGCAGCTTCCATTTCAACACACAATACACCAAACTTAGACCACTTTTTATAAGACTCAATATCATCTTCATAGAATTCATCAGAAGATAAAACATTACCTGCTTTAATTGGAATATCTTTTGATCTAGCTGCTTCTACAGCTTTGATAAATAATCCGAAGTCTGCAGTAGGTGCATAATCTGCTCCACCAAACCGTAATTCATTAACTCCAGAAGTGGAGGACGCTGCCATAGCCAATACAACATCATAAATTTTCACATCCTTTTGATATGAACCGGCACTGCCTACACGTATCAAGTTTTTTACTCCAAATTCAGTAATTAATTCGTTTGTATAAATTGAAATACTTGGAACTCCCATTCCTGTACCCATTGCAGATACTTTTTTGCCTTTATATGTGCCTGTAAAGCCCAGCATGCCTCGAACTTCATTAAAGCAAACAGGATTTTCAAAAAATTTCTCTGCTATCCATTTAGCTCGTAATGGATCTCCAGGTAATAAAATAGTTTCTGCGATATCGCCTTTTTTGGCGCCAATATGAACACTCATATTGTAAAGGTAATCAAAGTACGTATAAATTAATACTCTAAAACTGAAGTTTGATTTGTCATCATTGCTACACCAGATGATGCACCGATCCTATCTACACCAACCTCAATATATTTTAAAGCAGTTTCAACATCTCTTATACCTCCTGAAGCTTTAATTTTACATTGATCTTTTACAGTCTTTCTCATAATTTTCACAGCAGTGAGTGTTGCACCACTTGAAGAAAAACCTGTGGATGTTTTTACAAAATCAGCCTTGGCATCGACACATATTTCACATGCTTTGACTATTTCATTCTTCGAAAGCTCACTAATCTCCAATATTACCTTTAATGGAATATGGCCAATAGCTCGTTTAACAGCAACAATATCTTTAAGAACTTCAAGGTAGTTTTTACTTTTCAAACGACCTATATTAATAACCATATCAATTTCTGAAGCACCATGTTCGATAGCATTTTTGGCTTCAAAAACTTTGGTATCTGTGGACATTGCACCTAAGGGAAATCCGACAACTGTACATACTTTAACATCAGAACTTCCTAATGCCTGTCTGGCAAAGTTTACATAATTACCATTTACACAAACAGAATAAAACTGATATTTAAGTGCTTCTTCACATAGATTTAAAATTTCAGCTTCAGTAGCAGATGCACTCAATAGGGTGTGGTCTATAAATTTGTTTAATTCCATTTAATTTGTTTGTAGGGGTTTCATAAAAAATGCTATAGTAATTCTCTCTGAGGCTAGAGGGATTTACCAAACTTAATAAAGGGATTCTTAAGTACTGCGGAATTAAATAACTCGATAAAAGTAGTGATTTATCCGTTAAAACGACTGTTAAATCTTAAAAAAATTTGTGTATTTCATCGAAAACATGAAATATTTATAAATAAAGCATTGAAAAACAGATAGTTGTGATTTACGTATAATTTAGAAAAAGAAGGAGTCTAAAAATAGACTCTCAGCAATAGAGTTTTTAAATTTTACTCCGAATCTCTGACTGCTGTAACTGTATAGCCAGCTTGTCTTAGAAGATTTATTACACCATTTTCTCCTGCTAAATGACCAGCACCTACTCCAAAAAATGTTGCCTGCTTTTCAGCATACTCCTTAATTTTTGGAATCCAGTTAATGTTACGGTTATCTAATAATTCATCCTGATATTCTGCCACACTAGAATAGTTGTCATCATTCATAATATTTAGCATGTCAGTTATGTTTTCATCTTTATAGATTGAAAGTAGTTTAGCAAATTTTGCCTTGTCATAAGCCATATTGTCTTTTGCTGTTCTTACCAAATCTTTTACTTGGTCTTCATATGGTATGACTTCAAACACATTAATTTGATCGTCAATAGTTTCCAATCCAAAAATTTCCTCATTTTGTTCTTTAGCGACCTTCATCAATTCGGCCTCGAAAGATTCCATTGGACAATCTATAAACTTCGGATAGAGCATAGAGGTTAAGAAAAAAGGTTTTACATTCTCTATCATTTTTACAGATATTCCCATTTTACTGATAAACAGGGAATCAATCGCTTGATAATCCTCATCATTCACTATACTCTTCAGAGTTTTTCCATCTTTCATATACATACCCTTCATCATTTTATCTTGCATATCTGGATCGTCCATATCAATTTCTAAGACTATTTGTTTTGTTTCATCCAGAGCTTTTATAACATCATTTTCTAATGTTGCATCACATGTAATGTGAATTGTTCCAAAGAGGTATGAAGCTTTATTTAATCCACTTCCCTCGATCTTCCAGAGCGTAGAATTCTCTAATTTTTGAGCCAATAATGATGTTGTTGTTGTAGTAATTGCTATGACTAAGATCGATAATAAATATTTCATAGGATTTTTTAGTTTGATGCATAAGTAGCAAATATCGAAAGAAAGTTACAAAAAGGAAAGCAACACCTTTTCTGTCGATAGCGAATCGACTTGAATTAGGTGTTGCTTTAACCAACCAATCAATATAAAGACTGTTTTAATCCTTTATTGTTACAGGCATTGTTATAATTCTTCAATAACTAAATCACCTTGATTTCTGAATACCAACTTATCATCAAAAGCATCAAGTAGAATAATACTCTCTGTAGTTACTTTTCCCGATAGAATTTCTTTACTGAGTTGATTTAAGACTTCTTTTTGAATAACTCGTTTTACAGGTCTTGCACCATATTCTGGGTTGTATCCTTTTTCTGCTAGATATGCTTTTGCCTCTGGAGTTGCGTCAAAGGTTATCCCTTTTTCAGCAATCATTTTCGTTACACTTTTAAGTTGAAGTCCAACAATGTCTAGTATATTCTCCTTTGATAATGGTGTAAACATTATGGTATCATCGATTCTATTGATAAACTCAGGTCTCACAGATTGCTTTAAAAGACCTAGAACATCAACTTTGGCACTTTCAATTGCACTTTGAATATCTTTTGTTGCATCAAAACGTTCTTGAATAATAAGGCTTCCCATATTTGAGGTCATTATAATAATGGTGTTTTTAAAATCTGCAACTCGCCCCTTATTATCTGTTAACCTTCCTTCATCTAATACCTGTAAGAGAATATTAAAGGTATCTGGATGTGCTTTTTCAATCTCATCCAGCAAAACTACAGAATATGGCTTGCGTCTAACAGCTTCCGTTAATTGACCGCCTTCATCATAACCAACATATCCAGGAGGTGCTCCTACAAGTCTACTCACAGCATGACGCTCTTGGTATTCGCTCATGTCAATCCGTGTCATTGCATTTTCGTCGTCAAAAAGATATTCAGCTAAAGCTTTTGCCAATTCTGTTTTACCTACACCAGTTGTTCCCAAAAACAAGAATGTACCAATTGGTTTTTGCGGATTTTGTAATCCTGCTCTAGATCGTCTTACAGCATCACTTATGGCTTCAATTGCTTCCTCTTGACCAACTACGCGCTTATGTAACTCATCTTCAAGCTTAAGAAGTTTTTCGCGCTCACTCTGTATCATTTTTGTAACTGGAATTCCTGTCCACTTAGCAACAACATCAGCAATATCCTCATAGGTTACCTCTTCTTTAATCAAAGCAGTTTCTTGTTGTTCAGCCAATTGCTTTTGGAATGATTCTAATTTTTCAGTCACTTCTTTAATTTTACCATAACGGATTTCGGCCACTTTTCCATAATTACCCTCTCGTTCAGCTCGTTCAGCTTCTAGCTTATAGTTTTCTATTTCTAATTTTATATTCTGAACGTTCTCTACAGTTTCCTTTTCACTTTTCCATTTTGCATTGAGTTCGTTCCGTTCATCTTTAAGGTTTGCTAATTCTGATTTTAAAGATTTTAGTTTAATCTCATCTTTTTCGCGTTTTATGGCTTCATGCTCGATTTCTAATTGCATTATTTTACGGTCGAGAACATCTAGCTCTTCAGGCTTCGAATTGATTTCCATTCTAAGTTTTGAAGCTGCTTCGTCCATTAAGTCAATGGCTTTGTCTGGTAAGAATCGATTGGTAATGTATCTATTTGATAATTCCACAGCACCAATAATTGCTTCGTCCTTAATTCTAACCTTGTGATGTGTTTCGTATTTCTCTTTTATGCCTCGAAGAATTGAAATAGCACTTTCCGTATCTGGTTCGTCAACATTAACCTTCTGGAAACGACGTTCTAAGGCCTTGTCTTGCTCAAAATACTTTTGGTATTCATCTAAGGTAGTTGCACCAATAGCCCGTAATTCACCACGTGCTAATGCTGGTTTTAAGATGTTTGCAGCATCCATTGCACCCTGTCCGCCACCTGCACCAACTAAAGTGTGAATTTCGTCAATAAAAAGAACGATATCACCATCACTTGTGGTTACTTCTTTAATGACTGCTTTAAGACGTTCTTCAAACTCACCTTTAAACTTAGCACCAGCAATTAAGGCACCCATATCTAATGCGAAGATTTGTTTGTCTTTTAAGTTTTCAGGTATATCGCCATCAATTATACGATGTGCAAGACCTTCAGCAATTGCTGTTTTACCAGTACCTGGTTCACCTACTAATATTGGATTGTTTTTGGTTCTTCGTGATAGGATTTGTAAAATCCTTCTTATCTCTTCGTCTCTACCAATTACTGGGTCTAATTTACCATCTCTTGCGAGTTGATTTAAGTTTTTTGCGTATTTGCTAAGAGAATTATAGGTTTCTTCTTGACTTTGGGATGTTACTCTTTCGCCTTTTCTTAATTCATTAATAGCAGATTGAAGACTTTTTTCGGTAACACCCTGATCTTTTAGTATCTGTGATATCTTACTTTTTGACTTAAAAATAGCCAAAACTAAATGCTCAATAGAGACAAAATCATCCTTCATTTTCTTAGCTATGATTGAAGCCTCATTTAAGGCTTTACCAGCATCTCTAGATAGCATAATATCTCCACCTGAGACTTTTGAAAAGCTTTGTAATTCTTTATCTAATACCTGTTGCAATAAACTAACGTTGATGTTAAGTTTTTTTAAAATAAATGGTAAAACGTTTTCATCAACATTAAATAGAGCTGTGAAAATATGCGCGTTTTCTATTTGTTGATGACCAAAGCCTTGTGCAAGTTGTTCGGCTTGCTGTATAGCTTCTTGCGATTTAATTGTATAGTTGTTAAAATTCATCTTTATAAATATTAATCAATTTTTTATGTTGTGTTTGTCTATCTTTATTCAAAAATCTTACCAACCCAATTTGGTAGGAATAAAACGACAAAATGACTGATTTTGTGGGATATATAATGACGTTTTGTCAAACATTTTAAATGATTTTAGATTGGGACTACACTTTGAATTTTAGTTATGTTTAAAAAGCTATTTGGTTCTTCAGAGCCTCGAGAAGAAAAAGTATTACCATGGATACTCTTGACAAGCTTGGATCAATTGCAAGAGATATCTGAGAAGTCTAAGGGGAAAACACAATTAATTTTTAAGCACTCTACTCGTTGTGGTATTAGTAGAATGGTTAAAAACCAATTCATCGAAAATTATAATTTAGAAACAAATGCAGATTTATATTATTTAGACCTATTGAGTTACAGAGATGTTTCAAATGAGGTTGGCTATAAGTTTAATGTAATCCATCAATCACCGCAACTTCTAATTATAAAAAATGATATTGTAGCAAAACATGCCTCTCACGGTGCGATCAATAATTTAAACTATGCAAATTATGTTTAAATGTGAAATTGTAATTTGTAAATTAATTCAACTTTAAATTAATTTTAATGTCACAAATAATCATTTCACATAGTGAAGCTAATTTAACGCATCAGAAAACAACAAGTTTCATAATCACATTATAATTACAGGTTTAACGTAAAATTCAAAAGTCTTTTAAAAATGAATTTTAATATTTTGGTATTGAACATTTCATCGGTTTTTTTTTCAATTAAATTTCCTTAATCGATTAATTAATTGATTTGAGGATTTAATTGATAGGATTAAGACATTAAAGTTAGTTTAGTCGTTATTGATCACTCAATTTATATCATAAAAAAATGGGTAGTAAACGACTAAATAGTTTTGATTTCATATCTGGTGTGGCGATACTTATCGTTATTTTATATCATGCGGCACAATGGTCTAAATTAATTGATACCGAAGTTGCTTCTATACTTATAAAATCTCTCTACTTCATTATTCCCTGGTTCTTTTTTAAAATGGGATATTTTCATAATACTTTTTATTCATTTAATTATATGATTAAAAAAACCCTAGTTAATTATTTTATTTTTTACCTATACGGAATTTTGCTTGGGCTGATTGTATTTATTGCAAAAGTTATTTACTACGATTATTCAATAATTGACGAATTATATAAATTAATATATAAAATTTTCAGATACGGTGATTTTGTATATAACATACCCTTATGGTTTTTGTTTTCATTCATATTTGTAAAAATTATGTTGTTCTTCATATCTAGAAAACATTATCTCATTATTATATGTTCTTTTTTGACCATT
>Ga0213865_10000229_pt1 | contig 37885 bp, 27 predicted proteins | sample PICome_6_FD_160100 | JGI IMG/M metagenome (GOLD analysis project Ga0213865, IMG submission 160100) | Coastal seawater microbial communities near Pivers Island, North Carolina, United States - PICO282 | ecosystem: Environmental > Aquatic > Marine > Coastal | place: USA: North Carolina...
ACTGCGGAAGCGGAGATCAAGATACGAGACGAAGCAAAAGCAGAAATAGAACGGCTAGAAAAAGAAGTTAATGATATTGGTCGTCACAACATGAAAGTAAAAAAGTTTGAAAAGTTACAACAAGATTGGTCAAATACCTTTAGATCAATAGATAGAAGTCTACCTACTCGCATACAAAATGAAGACGATCTAAAAGAAAAAGCAGAACATTTATCTAGTATACTAAAAGAAAAAAGAAAAGAAATAAAACTTATAGCCAATCAAAATACTGAAATAACTAAAAGGAATACTCGTATACAAGTTATACAGGAGCAAACCCAAGAGTTTATAACTCAGTTAGGAGAAGCTACAAAGACCTTGAATCAACATGCCGAGCTAGACTCAAACTTAGAAGTTCTCAAAAAGGCATTTAGCACCAACGGATTATTAGCCTATAAAATAGAGAATCTAGTAGTAGAGCTAGAAGAGGTTGCAAATACTTATCTAGCAGAGTTATCCGATGGTAGATTTACTCTTGGCTTCAATGTTCAGAAAGATAAGTTAAATGTAGAAATTACAGATAATGGCAACATAGTAGACATTCTTGCGCTATCTTCGGGAGAGTTAGCAAGAGTAAACACTGCAACTTTGATTGCAATTCGTAAATTAATGAGTAGTATATCAAAATCCAAAATCAATATACTATTTTTGGATGAAGTTATAAATGTATTAGACGATGTCGGTAGGGAGAAGATGGTAGAGCTCCTTATCAAAGAAGATGAACTGAACACTTATGTAGTATCTCATGGATGGACTCATCCGTTGCTAGATAAAATAGAAGTAGTCAAAGACGGAAACGTGAGTAAATTAGAATGGTAGATTCAAGAGCAAAGGGAGCAAGAGGAGAGTATATAGTAAGGGATATGCTGAGAGAAGTTACAGGTCTCCAGTTTGAAAGAGTTCCCGCTTCAGGTGCTTTAGAGTACTTAAAAGGAGATCTATATGTTCCTAGGGAAGCAAATAAGTATTGTATAGAAGTAAAGAACTATGCAGATTCTCCACTAACAGATAAGGTATTTACACAACAAAAAACAAATAATCTTATAAGGTGGTGGAAAAAAGTAGTTCAACAAGCAAAAGGCGGAGATCAAGAGCCTATGCTATTTTTTAAATATAACAGATCCAAAGTATTTGTAGTAGTATCAGACAAGCCTAAAAATACAGATTATATGTATATTAGCTCGCTAGATTGTTATACCTGTCTAGCGGAAGATTGGTTGTTAAATGAGGAGGTATACTTTATTCATGAGACGACAATTACTAAGAAATAACTTTTGTAGGCTGAATAGAAGGAAAACACAAATGGCATTTACATTTTTAAAACAATTTGAAAAAGATGCGGGGTCAACGCTAGTAGTAGATGCTTTAAACCTTGCATTTAGGTGGAAGCACCAAGGTAGAACAGATTTTGCACAGGACTATGTTGCAACGGTACAGTCTTTGGCACAATCTTATAACTGTGAGAAGATCATAATCACAGCAGATCAGGGTTCATCTGCTTACCGAAGAAATTTAGACCCTGGCTACAAGCAAAACCGTAAAGATAAGTATGCGGAACAGACCGAAGAAGAAGCAGAGGCTTTTCGTAAATTCTTTGCAGAGTACGAAAAAACCTTAATAGCTTTAGAAAATCAGTACCCCATACTAAGATATGAAGGTGTAGAAGCTGATGATATAGCAGCGCACCTAGTAAAGTTCAAAGCCCATTATGGGTTAGATAAAATTTGGTTAATTTCTAGTGACCGAGATTGGGACTTGTTGATTGATGATAATGTATCTCGATTCTCTTATGTTACAAGAAAAGAAATAACTAAAGATAATTGGTCAGAACACTATGATGTTTCAAGAGATGAGTATATTTCTTTGAAATGTCTAACAGGCGATAAAGGGGACAATGTTCCTGGTATTCCTGGTGTAGGCCCAAAACGTGCCCAAAGTCTTATAGAGCAATTTGGAAGTGCACTAGATGTATATGATGCGACACCTATAAGTGGTGCGTACAAATACATCCAGGCTGTAAATGAAAATGCAGAGCAAATCCTAAAAAACTACGAGCTTATGGATTTAATAACATATTGCGATGAAGCGATAGGGATCGATAATATAAACGACATCGAGGAGAAGTTAATTGGTTAAAATCGATTATAATAGAGATAACTATCTATCCGAGTTTAGTATAAAAACTCTAAAAGATAGATATTTAATAGAGGGCGAAAAATCCCCTCAAGATGCCTTTGCGAGAGCTGCAAAAACTTTTTCAGATAATGATGCACACGCACAAAGACTTTATGATTATGCTAGTAAGTTGTGGTTTATGTTTTCTACTCCCGTTCTTAGCAATGGTGGTACAAGTCGCGGCCTACCTATTAGTTGTTTTTTAAACTATGCTGAAGATAGTCGTACAGGAATCACTGGACACTATACTGAAAATGCTTTTTTAAGTTCTGTAGGCGGTGGGATAGGCGGTTGCTGGGATTCTGTTAGAAGTGTGGGGTCTAAAACCTCTGCGGGGTCAGAGAGTACTGGAGTAATCCCATTTTTAAAAGTAGTTGACGCAGAAATGTTAGCATTTTCACAGGGCGTCACAAGGAGAGGAAGTTATGCAGGATATTTGGATATTAGTCATCCAGAAATTGAAGAGTTTCTCGACATTCGAAAGCCTACTGGTGGTGATGTTAATAGAAAATCTGTTAATCTTCATCATGGCGTTACGATTTCTGACAAGTTCATGTCAATTATAGAAAATGCCACACTTATAGAAGGTTTTGATGATTCGTGGGACTTAATCGACCCACATAGTAATAAAGTAATAAAAACTGTATCAGCAAAAACATTATGGGTAAAACTTATCCAAAATAGAGTTGAAACAGGTGAACCCTACATTATGTTTAAGGACACAGTGCAGGATGCTCTACCTCAGTTCCAAAAGGATCTAGGTTTACAGGTTCACCACTCGAACTTATGTTCGGAAATCACACTCGCAACCAGCGCAGAAAGAACAGCAGTATGTTGTTTATCAAGTGTAAATTTGGAAGAGTATGATGAGTGGTGTGATGATGATTTGTTTATACCTGATCTAGTAAGAATGTTAGATAATGTTCTAGAGTATTTTATAAAAAATGCTCCGCCCGAACTATACAGAGCAGTTTATAGTGCTAAAAATGAAAGAAGTATTGGTTTAGGGGCTATGGGGTTCCACGCGTACTTACAGAGACAAGATATACCCTTTGAAAGTATGTGGGCTACAAGCACTAACCATAAAATGTTTAGTAGAATTAAATCGGAGGCAACCCGTGCAACACAACAACTTGCAGCAGAACGAGGAGAGTGTCCTGATGGCATTGGTTCAGGAGTACGTAACACCCATCTTCTTGCCGTTGCTCCTAATGCCAGCAGCAGTATTATTTGTGGTAATACTTCTCCTAGTATTGAGCCTTATCGGGCTAACGCCTTTACTCAAAAAACTAAGTCAGGCTCTAGTCTACTTAAAAATGAGTATTTGGAACACGCTCTTCAAGAAATAGAAATGGATACAGATGAGGTATGGTCTAGCATCATGACCAATGGAGGAAGCGTACAGCATTTAGAGTTCTTAGACGAGCATACAAAAGAAGTATTCAAAACGGGTGTAGAGATAGACCAGAAATGGGTAATACAACATGCCGCAGACAGACAAAAATACATTTGTCAAAGTCAGTCGTTAAATGTATTTTTCCCTTCAGATGTGTCTAAACAGGAGCTTCACGCTATACACATGATGGCATGGAAAAAGAAAGTAAAAACTTTGTACTATCTACGGAGTGAGGCAATGAAACGGGCTGAGAATGTATCAGAAGAGGCGCTAAGACAATATGTTTTATCTAGCATAGATGAGAACGAATGTTTAGCGTGTGAGGGGTAATATGAAATTATTAAAATTTAGTGCATCATGGTGTGAGCCCTGCAAAGTGCTTACTAGAACTATAGAAGGTATGGACTTATGGCTTCCAGTAGAAAACTTAGATATTGATGAATATCAAGCATTAGCAAGAACGTATGGAGTTCGTGGAGTACCTACAATGATATTAGTGGATGCAACAGGAAAAGAGTGTAGACGCTTTAGTGGCGTAAAAAGCAAGGGCGAAATAGACGCCTGGTTGGGAGATATATACGAGTGAGTTTACTAGATGAAAGAGAATATTATAAACCTTTTAATTACCCTTGGGCTTTTGAGCATTATAAATCTCAACAGCATATGCATTGGTTGCCTGACGAAGTCAACCTTGCTGACGATTTAAAAGACTTTAGGGAAAAGTTGAGTCCAGGCAACAAAGCTTTGCTTACTCAAATATTTAGATTCTTTACACAGGCTGATGTAGATGTGTGTTGTGGATATGCTAAACACTACCTGCCTACTTTTAAGCAGCCTGAAGTAAGAATGATGTTAAGTGCCTTTGCAGCTATGGAGGCAGTACATCAAGAAGCATATTCTTTACTATTGGAAACTTTAGGTTTTCCAGAAGAAGAATATCAGGAGTTTATGAAGCATAAAGCAATGATGGATAAGCACGAGCACCTAAGTGACTTTGGTATGGGCAGTAGTATGGATATAGCAAAGACCATGGCTATTTACTCTGGATTTACTGAAGGAGTACAACTATTTAGTAGCTTTGCTATCTTACTTAACTTTCCTCGACATAATCTAATGAAAGGTATGGGACAAATTGTTACTTGGTCTATTCGAGACGAAAGCCTTCACGTAGAAGGCATGTCCAAGCTATTTCGTACTTTTATCCAAGAAAATCCAGAATTATGGAATGATGAACTAAAGTATGAAATCTATTGTGCTGCAGAAAGAACTGTAGAGCTAGAAGATGCTTTTATTGATTTGTGCTTTGAAGGGGCTGATGTACCCGACTTAACCCCTGAGGAAGTAAAAGAGTATATTCGTTACATTGCGGATAGACGCTTATTGGGTCTAGGAATGAAGAAGATTTTTGGTAGTAACGATAATCCTCTACCTTGGCTAGATTATATGTTAAATGCAGTTGAACACGCAAACTTTTTTGAGAATCGTGCAACTGAATACTCACGAGCTAGTACCACAGGTAACTGGCAAGACATTTTTAAATAGGAATAGATATGACCAGACATGAAACACCGCAAGACAAGAACTATGTTACATTTGAGGGCAAGGACTATGATATTGAATCTCTAACAGAAGAGCAGCAGTATTTAGTACATCAAATGAAGATACTACAAGAAGAGTATTTAGAGCTGCAAGCAGCGATGGATAGAAGCAAAGTAGGATTAGAAGCTTTTTCTACAATGTTTAGAAATAATCTGCTTAAAGAACAACAAAGCAAAGAAGAAAGTGAAGAAGGGGCGTAAGCCCCTTTTTTATTGAAGAGGCATATATATTCTAGTATACCTATTATTTTTAACTCCTGTTACTTTTTTATAGCTTGTTTCTTTTTCTGTCGGAGCAGGAACATCTCCACTACTAAACACTGTTTCATTCTTAGTCCCTTCTGCTACAGTCCACAATAGACCTGAAAACCCGTTATCAGATAAAAAAGAACAAAAGGAATCAGTATTTTCCTGGGTATAGATATAAGACCTAGACCCCTTATAGTTTCTACCCCATAAAGTATATTTATCTACATATACATTTGCTTTGTCTCTTATAGCCACTCCCATACAACATATTCTTCCCGTACTATCCCTTCCAGCGAACCCAAAACTATTATCAGCAGCCAAAGTTCTATTCCACGCTTTCAACAAGTAAAAAGCTCTATCTTGATCCGTATTTATATCACTAGGCCAGTATACTACTTTATTTTTAACGATACTGGAGTAGCTATCGTTTAATAGTACTTGCCAAGTTTTTAGTGGTATTTCTGTAATTCTTTCATATGTTATTGACATTTTTACTCCTAAAAAGTTTTTCTATTATAAAGCCAGATATATCATACTTATTTAATCTAACTTGCTTGCAATTTTCGTGGTGTACATCATGAAAACCCTCGCCAGCAGAAAGTAGGTTTATCCACAAGTCTGTTCGTGGCTTCTTATCCTTATGGCCTCTAGCATTGAATATACCATAACCAAAGAACGATAAAGCTGTGGGTGTAAGCATGAAGGCAACAAAAAATTCTATACTAATCAGTACTGATACTACAGAGAATACTAAGTACAAGTATCTCCAGTATTTATGAAAAAACATAACTCTAGGATTTCTTACTAAGTCTCTCATAAATACTCTATTTTTTATATCCCACAAGTCTTTTACATTCCACTCATTAAATAAGACTTTCCAAAATCCTATATAATCAGGAGAGTGTGGATCTTTTTCAGTATCAGCATGAACATGGTGTAGTCTGTGTGCTGTGACCCAAACCAACGGAGATCTAGCGCCTGCTAGAGTTACTAGTAGTAGGGAGATGATTTCAAAGCTTGACCCTGCCTTAAATTGTCTATGGGAAAAATATCTGTGTAATCCCATTGAGTGACCAAATATTGCAATCACTTGATACCATAATATACCTAATAGTATGGCTGTAATCATTCTCTAAATGTCTCGATTATTGTTGTTTTCCATTTTTCATCGTTTGCTTCTTTATCTAGAGCATTTGTGGAAGATACATCGTATGCACTTAAAACCGTTAAAAGAGTATCTCTTCTTATATCATACTCTTCGGAACAACAAGTCTGTGCTACAGCCCTAAGCTTTTCTTCTGTGTCATCTCTAGTTTTTATCTGCATAATACCATATAATAAATGCTTAACTTCGAAATCGTCAATTGCTTGAGCAGGAGTAATAGTATCTTCATTGTTTCTTCCTTCACAAAAGCTAACTGCTTCTGCACAGGGAGCAAGAGCTTTAAGGTTTTCTACCCTAGTAACTATAGCATTTTTACCGTCTGAAGGCTCTACCCTACTCATTATGATACTCTCCACTTACCCATTAAATGTCCTATAACTGTCTTTATTTCTTGTTCTGATAGTATTCGATCGTATTCTATTAATTCCATAATATGACCCTTATAAGGAGATTGTGTGTTGAAGGCTAAGCGATTATTAGAGTTATTTGAAGCAACAGATGGATCTGCTGCGCCCCCTAAATAGTGCTTTGCAGCAAAGTCAGTAATTTTATCTTTTGTCAGCCCATCAGCAGCATCAGTTCCTGAAAATATATCCGTTCTAGCAGCTACTGCCTGCGTACCTTCGTTTGGAGAAATAGCATCTTCATTGTTAAAAAATAACTTAAATACACAATCCGCGTCAGCTTGCTGATGGTTTTGTTGATGACAAACTATAAAATCAATATCAGAAGTACCTATTGACTTTTCTGTCCAAGCGCTGCTAGAGTCAAGAGCGCTCCAACTACCGCTCTTGCCCCATAAACTAGATTGCTTGTTCGTAGTCCACCAAAAATCCGAACCACTTCCCCCGATTTGAATACCACTAGCACCTGAGGTTACTGATTTAAACCTAAAAAGACTACCATCTACACAACCATCAAAAAATTGTGCAGAGCCCTTCCTTATAGAGTAGAAAGTAGTGGTCTGAAACTTATCCCAAATAGAAGCATCAGTTGCAAACTTAAGATCATATACTTCCCCTTGTGACCCGAAATTAATACTAGTAAGACCAGCATTTGAAGTGGATATAGTAGGTGATTCGGTGGATGAGCCAGAGTTTGTCCCATGATAATTATTGCCAGATTTATCATTCCAAGCAGAGACATATGTAGTACCTGCTAGCGTGGTAGAAGTTATAGTACTAGTATCTGAGGCATCATACCATCTGTAGACATCAACAAAGTCACTAGGATTAAACACGCTTGCAACAACGCCTGCACTCATCATTAGCTTATACCACCACCATAAATAAGATAGTTTGGAACTGAAGCAGAGTTTGTTACACTACCATCAGTGATACAAATTATCTCAGCTGTACCGCCTGCTGCGATTACTCTATTTACACTATTTGAGGTTGATACTGCACCACCAGTTAAGAATCGTACATATTGAGCAGTACTAGAACCATCAACATCTATTGTTAGTGCTCCTGTACCGGCATTTATAATTACCCAGGATTTGCCTGCATCAGCAGCCACTGCAGCAGGGAGATCTATCTCTCCTGTACCACCAGTATAAATTATCTTCTTACCTGTATATGTAGCAAATTCTGTGGTGGTTATAGAAGTATCTGTCACATAGTTAGCAATTGTTTGTGACCCTGTATAAGCAGCAGCATTTACAGTGCCGCTGATTGCTATATTATTACTTAAAGAGATAGTACCGTTTGTATTAATAAATTGATTATTAAAAGAACCTGTTGAGGAATAGTTATTAGAATCCCCTATAAAGAATTTTCCTTCATCTAAGTTAGGAGTAGCTGCGGTTCGTCCGGCCCCCGCAACCATGATAGACCCACTAGATGCATGCACTCTTTCAACCTTACCGATATTTTGAATAAGGTTACTTTCTCCAGACGGTTTAAGATTTGTTAATGCACCTGCAGTAGTACTACTTATATAGAGTACATCTCCAATTTCCCAATTTTCAGCACCGCCTGTTGTATTACCATGTGCAAATGTGCCAAAAGAAATAACTTCAAGATTAGCATTATTATTAACAGTTGAATTAGCTAGTCCAAAGGCGGGCATTGTGGTTGCAGAGTTTGCTCGGGCCTTACTTACTACAGGTTTTTGACCACTAACACCAGAGATATAAACCACATCCCCTTTTGTCAAATTTTCCCCTGCCTTAGCTTGAAACCTTACAGCACCTCTTAGGTCTCCAATAAACTCATCAGCAGTTACACTACTAAAAGTAGGACTGTCTCCAGTGCCAAGAGCTTGAGGAAGAGCAATAGCCTGATTATTAACTTCTACAGTAGTAGTGGGGTTAGTTAAGCTGACTGCAATATCATTTGCAGAAGACACACTAACCTCTGTATTTACTGGAGCTAAAGAAACACTTATACTCATCTTGTAATTCCTCGAATTACTTGAACTTTACCTTGAATTAAACGAGTTACAGCAGCATCGTTTGCAGTGTATATTTCTAAATCATATACATACTCTCCTTCATCTAAGGTTTTGGTTACACTATTTCCCATGGTAAGAGTGATTACTCCACCTGAGTCATTGTGTGTCCCCGTAAATTCAGCGGATACATCTGCCTCTTTAGTTTTTCGCACGTCTGCACGAACAAAATAGTTGGTTAAGTTATATGCCGAACCGTTTTGTGTAAGTGTCAAGGTCATAGAAAAGTCTGCTCCTTGATCTATAGTTAAGTTGTGATTACCTGCTGCCATTTTTTATCTCCATTGCTGTATTATACTTGTCTTGGACATTTTTGTCAAGAATTATTTTTTAAACGTTGTCGGGGTTAAAGTTAAGGGGCAATGGTACAGTAACTTCTGTACCCGAGACACATCTACCTCTAATTAGTTTTGTGTCTGTCGCATTAACCTTTTCCAGTAAATAAGTATCATCACTATGTTCCTGGGCAACAATATCTACCAAACCATTTGTTTTTAGAGTTATATCACTTATTCTAAATAATTTTTCTGTGAAATTAAACCTAGCGTAGCTTATTTTTATGATACTACCTGCTTTAAGCATAGCTCCTTTAGGTGCCATAGTAAACCCTATAATTAAACTCAATCTAGACATATCTAAATATTGTTTTACATTTATACGAGCATTGAAGTAATTACTAATATATGGAGATGCATAAGAACCTTTTTTAGGTATATTATTATCTTGCTCTAAGTACGTAGAATTAAAGAAAGAAATTTGTCTACCTTCAAATTGCATAGAGGGGTCGGCTACTGTTGCATCTATGCTATTGAATGATGTTTTAACTCCCCTGTCATCTATAGTAATTTTTCCTATTATATCCTCTTCTGATATTTTTGATACGTCTGAGGTTGGTACGCCTGTAAGCGCAGGTTGAGCAGTGCTACCTGTAACATCTTTATCTTGTCGTCTCTTTACATCAAGCGAATACTTACCTGAAGTAAAAGTTAGAGTGCCATTAAACTGACTAAGAATATCAAAAGTATTCTCAAAAAGAGTATTTCCTGTATCTATTAAACAGTTTAATTGGTGTCTAGAAGCATACCTTTGGTCTTGCTCGCTCCATCCTACGTATCTCCAATATTTTACATGATCTGCATCGTACAAAGAGTAACCACTATTTTGAAAAGTAGAGGAATTTGATTCAAAAGATTTGACTATAGGATTTCCATCTACACTTATTAAGTTGTTATCAACAGATTCTGAGCTAAACTGTACGTAGTAGTGAGTATTTCCTGTATCTTCAGCCGCTGTATTTTCTACGTCTAGATTTGCTCCACCGGGAAAAGCTAGTACTATACTGTTTGCAGATTCATCAATACTTTCTATTGTAACTATTCTACTTACACCACCAGTATCAGTGAGTGTAGCGTACATTCCTACTTCTAACTGGCCATCTATTTCGCCCATCGCAAAAGTACTCCCTGAAGCTTTAGTTGCATTTTCTGCAAAGTGAGCATGTACTATATCTGTTCCTATATTTAGTCGTATAGGTATACTGGCAGAGTGTCTAGTTGATGTTGTATCATTAGGATTAGTAGCAGATCTATACAATCTTAATCCATCTGCAGTTAGTTTATTGAATGCTTCAGTCTCTGCTGCAGTATACGTACTTGATAATCCGCCTGTTGTACCAACTAGATGCACGTTGTTATTTATATAAACTAGATCTTCATTGAAATCCTTCCATGTATTATGCTTTTTACCTAAGCTACCGATAACTTCGTCAAAAGTTATCTCATAAAAGCCTTTTAGATTCCCTTGTTTAGTTGTTGCTAATCTAAAACTTACTTTTTCTACGGTGCCCTGGAATAAAAGTTTGGCTCCTGCACTTTCTGAAGCAGACAAAGTATTTCCCCCAAAAAAGTATTTATAAGTATCACCAACAACAGGAGGCCTAGCTCTAAGAATAACAGTAGAGTTTATCGGTAAACTAGCATTTGCAGATAGTTCTATATCTCTTTGATCTGCTGCTCCTGTTCTATCTGGATTAGTCACTGTTATTTCCGTAGATATATTATTATGAAGTACTAGGTCTCCTACACGTATTGGATCTCCCTCGTTATTTTTCAGAGTAAGTGTACTAGAGTTATTAGTAGTAGCTGCCACAGTAGCTAGTGTGTCTGCTGGCATGCACACTGTTACCTGAGATCGTGCATCACACAGTCTTGCTGCTTCTATAAAAGAATCAAAATCTATATCAGAATTTTGTTCGTCTACCTTTCTTTGACCGGTTTCAGAATCAAACGTAAAGTTTAACTTTAAACCTTTTCCATATTTAGTATCGGTTAAGTAGTCAAGTAATTGCATAGCAGGGTTATTGCTTACCCGCAAATCTTTTATATTCTCATCAAAAAACTTAAACTGAGTATGATTATCTTGGATAAACGTATTATCCATATCTATAATGCCAAATCCTGTAGTGAAGTCGTATGCAAACAGTTTTGCAGTATGCAGTGATTTTGCTATACCTCCTTGATTGTATATACCTTTTTCAGGCTCTGAGAACCCCTCTAGTTCATCATTTCTGAAAGATACGTTCACAAGAGAGTCCGAGGTAGCCTTACTAGGGTGGGCTTTTCTATCAAATTCTACGATATCTGTCCATTCTAGGTTTAAGCCTTCACCGTCTAACATCTGTACTTTAGCTGCATCATTAGCTTTTTTATACCCTTCCATAGCTTTACAGCCTAGTAATACATGACTATGAGTAATGAATGTAACTTCTGTATCATTAGCTACTGTTATATCTTTGGTCAGCTTTATAGTATTAGTAGATGAATCACTGAGTGTGCCCACCGCAGTTACATATATAATCTCCTCCGGAGGCATCCCGTCATATAAAAACTGATCGCCTACTTTAGGGTAAGTTCTTCCAGTGCTTAATAGATTTGCAGTAGTATCTATGTTAAAGAATTCATCTACACCTTCTCCATTTACTGCTCCATTAATTAAAGCCGTTACCACACTATCCTCAGTATTATGTCGGTACACAAAAGGATAGGAAGCACTATCCCACATTTCTGGAGTTATATCTAAAACGGAATCCACCACCATTGCATATAACTCATCATAGGTTCCGGCAACATTATACATAGTAAGTTGAGCAAGTTGAGCTCTATAAGGTAGCTCTCCCTGTAATTTAAGGTTTCTACACTGATCCCACACCACTTTAGCTCTAAGATTATCTAGTGGCGCTGTATCTATAGTTCCAGTTACTCCGAACGGCCTAAAAAAGCTTTCTTCTGCTACTCCAAAAAAGAATTTATTTCTATTTATGTCCGTAGGGTGAGAATAGTTTAATAAGTCTTCGTTAAGGTTCAAACCTATTACAGAACTAGATACGTGGGTAGAAAAAGATACGTCCTGCCCTTTACTAGTCCAACCGAATGGACCATTAGATATTTGTGTACTTTGTCCCGAGCCCTGAACTAATTGAGTGCTGGATGCACTAGGAGTTATTAAATTAGATGCCAGAATCAAAGGATTACTAGACCCATCTGTTGTTATAGTATAAGAATCTACCTCTCCTTTTTCAAAATTTGAATCCAGACTAATTCTATATGCTCCAGCTGCACCAGAAAAGCTATCCTCTCTAGATATATCTGTAATTGTTACTCCGGAAATAGAGGGTGGAGTAGTGTGCAAATCCTCTCCATCTCCGCTTCTAGTAAGACTGGTGGCTGTTTCATCATATTCATGAAACAAATTACCTGCAACAAAAATTACACTATTTCCATCTAATTGGAAAGAACCCGAATAGTTAATCGGTAAACTAGTGTCTGCATCTGTTACAGGGGCAAAATCAAAAGTTCTTAAGAAAGGAGCATTTGCATTAGTAGTTGCTGCATCATCAGGAGCAGTTAGCTGAGTCATAACACTAGTTTTAGAAGTAGCACTTCGTGGCTGTCCTAGTTGTATAGTACCGCTAGCTCCAAAACTCGTATATGTTGCTAAAGCATTAGTGCCTTCAGTGTATGCAGTTACAAATGGGTCTTTTCTAGCTATGGGTCTTTGCGTACAGTTATAATCTGCATTCTCTATTACCAAATATCTATTTGCTCCACCTGATGCTACGATAGCCAATCCTGCCATGTTGCTTCTATCAGTGCCTTGAGTAACTCCTGTCCTACTAAAGAATTTTTTGGAAGCAGTAGTGCTATTTGTAAGAATTACTGCGGTACCATCATTGTCTCTAGCAGTTGTTGCTAGTACGGGCATAGGAATAGGACTTCCAACTACTGCATTGTATGTATTTCCAGGAACAATAGATAGACCATGTAGTCTGGTGCTGTTTGTTGCACTTGACAGGCCTCCTACTTCCGCAGTTATATTAGTGTCAAAATTGGAGTGAATTCCATAAGTTCTATTAGTATAGTCATGGGCAAACTCGTAACGACTGTCTGCATAGTGGTCTCTATTGTAGGGCGGCATACTGTAGTCTTCGTCTCTGAATCTAGTCGTGCCCTGCGAGTTTCTTCTCCAACCTAGTTCTGAATCTCCAGAAGCTATCTCATTAGTGTTATTAGCATTATATGGATATCCAGTCATTAGACAGTTACCATTAATATCTATTTCAGGTCTTCCGAAACTTATACTATTTCCACCAGATGTGTTTTCAAAATCTAATAAATAAGTCCTTATAGTATATTCTAAGTTCTTAGAAGGATTATCATTGTGCTCTACTAAACAATATAAAAACGTAGGATTATTAGCCTGACCTCCAGTATTACCGTTAAGATCCCTGTCGTCAGCATAGCTGTACGTACATATACCTACAGTACCGGTAGGCACAGAAATGGCTTTTGTAAACATTCTTCCAGTGTCCATATTATAGAAAAATACATGACTACCAGAAACTTTTTCACTTATCCAATTACCTGTTGTGGTGTTAGTTGAGCCCGCATTTAATGCAGTATTTATAGAAGTATCTAAAGTATTTATGGCTATATGCTCTCTATGTTTGTTAAGCATACACATGTAGTTTACTCCGTTTATAACATGGTGAGATATGTCATAAACATTATCAGGATTTAACGCATTAAGACGGCCACCAATTTTATAAACACCATCATAAGAGTGGTATCTATCATCCTGTAGAGCGGTTAAAGCTCCCTGAGTATGGAAGTCTCCATCTGTTTCACTAGTATATCTATACATATAATTTATGTCATTGTATGGAAGTTGATATCTAGTATGGTTTTTAAAGTTGTAACCTATGTCTACTGTTACACCGCTGTCAATGTCAGGAATTATAAGGAATCTATCTAGCAGCACTTGATTAGTGGTATTGTCCATCCTGATTATCGTGGCACCATGAGACGACCCCAAAAAGCTATTTGTCAAGTATAGAGGTTTTGCCAAAACTGCTTTTGCTCCAGTACTAGTTGTTCCCGAGTAGCTACTAGAATCTATATAGTTACCTGCATCATCTTTAATCCTAAAACTAGTTGATAAGACATCAGCTACAGTAAAAGGAGTATCATACAGTCTTTCGTTATTTACTGCATTTAACTCTGAAATATCTCCTCCTTCTATTACAATTCTATCTCCATCTTTAAAATTATGTCCCTCTGCCATAAAGATAAAAGTTTGAGATCCCTTAGTAATACCAGTAATAACAGGTTGATATATTTGATTTATTGCTCTGGCTTTGTTATACATATGATCGCCAGTATAGTAGCTTTTAGTATCGCTAGCTAGAAAGTGAATACTCATACCCTTTCTAATACCAGTTAAATTATTAAGAGTAACTACTGAACCTCCAGAAGTTATGCCTATAGATCCAAAACTTGAAGCCCCCACATATCTACGTCTATTATTGTACGCAGTTATAGTTTTTTGATATACATCATAAGAAGCACTAAGTGTAGGAATATAAGGTTTTATATCTTTTGAAGCGTCTCTATTACCATTACTAAGAGTATAGGCATATATCATTCCATTTCCGGAAAAGTTTTTGAATAAAAGAGTAGAATCTAAACCTCTATAGTTATCTACACCAGGTTTAGTCTCGTCATCATTTACGAAACATCTTAGCTCGTTAATATTTGATAAAGTAGTTCTCGAGTCGCTTTGAAATCCTGGGAGATATACATCATCTCCTTCGTCAGGCAAAGAGGGTTTTCCTATCGTGGTAAACCAATCTGCAACCCATAAAGTTGTACCGTCCGTAGTCATACCTTTTGGAAGCTCATTATCTTGAACAAAAGTATGCACAGTATCAAAGTAGCAATGTAATGCATTATCAAATGCAGTCATAGTTTGTATTTTATCTGGTATTGCTCCATTTTGAGATTGTGTAATAAACTGTTCCGCAAATACTATAGAATATTTTCCTGCCCAAGGGTTTAAAGTTTGATCGTTATTCTCATTATCAATATCATCATACTCGGAACCAAAAAATGTAGTAGTTTGATGTTTTCTATCGTTAGATTGACGATGATATCGAGCCTTATGCGTGCTAGAATAGTCCTCAGTAGTATTATCGTACGTACTGGTATTTTCAACATATTTAGCGCCTACAAGTAAGTCTGATTTTTTATATTTATAGATTGCAGGTACTAGCATATCTCCATAGCGTAATCCTGGATTAAGAAGATCGGAAGAGCCAGCACCATTATACTTAGATTGATACGATCCCCTACCTGCGGCTCTAACGGAATATACAGAATCATGCAAGCCATCATTCTCTGTTGCTGCTATGTGCTTAGGAGAATATATGTATACGTAAGTTCCATCGCCTGATATATTAGTTACCAGGCGTTTTTTCTGTGCAACCATTCTTGAATATCTTGGTGTACCTGGATTGGTTGACGTTCCCGCTATGCCTGTATTTGAACCTGATAATTCATCCTCATAGGCAAACATTACCTGTCTTTGTACAAGCTGTTTTGTGGACAACTCATATACAGAAAGAAAAGTTTCGTGTACAACATACGCATAGCTACCGTCTGTGTATATATCCTCTGCATGTACATGTCCCGCAATAATAGTCTGGCTAGAATCTAAACTATTATTATTTGTATTATATACATAAATTATTGACCCATTTTTGAAAGAATCCCCCGCAGCATCTACAGTAAGATTATTAGAGAAGTGCTTAACATGAACTTCTTTTTGTGCTGTAGAATCAAAATCACTTGCTACTATATTAGTTAGTATAAGCTGTTGTGCTCCACCACCTATTGATACTGAATCACCTATTTTGTAGCTATTAATATTTGATGTATCAAGAACACCAAAGCTGTTGTCATAGTTATAGCACTCTAAAAACTTGCCTTTTACTATATATTTATGTATAGCTTGGTTTGCGTCTCCGGATTCCATTCTTTTAAAAGATACAATATATGCAGTATCTAGTAGCCTATGATTAGTGCTCCAGTAAGGAATGGGCGAGTTAGAATAGTAATCATGCTGTATCTTAAAGCCAAGGTCCGGGGTACCCTCATCTATATCCGTAATTACAACAGGGGTTTGATTCTGTGCACGTAATGCGTCTGCAACTTTAATGCCACGAATAGCGGCAATAGCTCCTCCTATTAGCCTTTGTGTTTGTGAATATTGCTCAAAATTTAATTGCAATCGTATCGAATTATTTGAGCTAATACCAGAAAGAGTAGGAAGCTTTTTTCCTTTAAAACCTATAATGCTTTTTTTAACTATGGAACTACCGGAGCTAAAAAAGCTACGGCTGGGTCCTTTGCTTTTATATGTTTTTTGTATCTTGAAGCCATAAACGGGAGTCCGAACGTATGCAACAGAATCAGATACAATGTCTATTACCTTAAAAGTACTCCCAACCGTAGAAGAGACTGACGAATCTGCTTTTACAACCTCATACAGCTTTTGCTGTCTAAGTGCAGAAAGACCAGTACCGCTTATTTTATAAGGTTTTTGACCTCCTGTATTTTCTATGCTGTTAGCTATTGACGATAATATTTGATTGCATTCTTGATACTTCTGTCCTGCATGAAACATTATTTGTTCTTTCGAAGTATTAATACTAACTCCATGCTCATGAGTTATAGGGGTTTCTACTGTTTTAAAAATATGTAAATTTGTTCCTGTAGTACCCGCATTACCTAACGAAATAGTGTTTGCACCATGCAGAGCATCTTGAAACGTATTATGTAAGTAAAACTCATTGGCATCAAAATATCTAATAAAGTATTGTCCCTTGTGAACTAGTCCACTAATATCACTTCCTTGAGTTTTATTCAAGTATTCAACAGGAACACCTGTTTTAAGTCCATGATCAGAACTAGTGTTTATTCTATTACTTGAAGGAGTACCATCGTGCCCCAGCTCTATATGGCCCATCCATCTTTCTAGAAGCTTTCTAGTGCCAACTATCCCTAACATTCTTACATTAGTTGTATTTATAGTATTACCAGTAGCCGTATAATCTAAATCTTGAACAGTGCCAGTCTGTCCAGAATTACCTACATTATATTGCCCTATAGCGGTTCTGAATGTTAAACTTGCATTATCCTCTAGAGTTATTGGGAACTCGAGTTCTATATCTGTCTGGCTATGAACCTTTGTTATTATATTACCTCGTACTTGTCCCTCAGTATCTAACTCTAATCCTGCAACTAGAGTACCTTCTACATTATCTACTGTAAATCTTCGTACTTTATCTACAGACCCGCTATCAACTGAGCAAGTAACAATCGTTCTGTTATAAAAGGGAGAGCCCGATAAAACATCTCCTCTATCTGCTCTGCCCACACATGTTCTAGATTCAGTAGCTAAATTAGTATTACGAGTAACAAAATCAGGAAAGTCTCTACAAACAGAGGGCTCATCTTCCACTACAATATCTAATATGGAGCTTATTGGTCCTTCACACAATACTTGCGCACTAACAAATTTAGTATGTGTTACGCCTGTAGATACTGTCCCCAAAGGAAGGTTTAAAACGTCTGCAAATACATTGATAGGGTCTTCTAGCATCTGCACTCCATATACTAGTGGTATGTGTGAGGAGTTTAAATTAAAAGCAAGTTTTTGTTCTCTTGCAGTGTATTCTATCCATTTTCTAGTCTTTGATTTGGTGCTTTTATACCACTTTCCTTTTACTTTTGTTTCTTGTTTCTCGATACCAGTTCTATATTTTGCTGCAACATTGAAAGCTTTATCTGCATGAATAAAACCTAAATCTTGTTCATACTCTGGTCTCTTCAAGGATTCAAAATCAGAAGTAAGTTGATTGGACTTTAAAGCTCTATGGGTATCATCCGAAGTTGTACGACCATTAACGGTTGTAAATGCTGACCAATGAGAAGATACCTGCCAAGTCATTGTAGAGGACTTCAGAGGATTTTCTGTAAGCTTGCCGTTTGCAATAAGACCTTTAAATATTAAGTAAGTACCGGCCTCTGAAAAACCACCATCTTCTGTAGGCACATATACTCTTCTAAATACACTTACATCTCTATTTAAATACTCAGTAAAAGATGTAGATATATCTCCAGCCGTAAAAGTCACAATTTCATCTGAGCTAAGAGATGCTGTATAGGAATAGTTAGAGTTAGACTCAGTACTAAGTGTTGCTTCGGAAACAGAAGTAGCTTGAATCGTTTTATTGTTGTTTGTAAAAACATCTATTCTTACAGAAACTAAGCTATTTATCCCTGTGTTTGACTGAAAAGTAACTATGTCTCCTTCTTGAAACCCAGAATCTTTCCAACTATGTGTAGAAGTTACGGTTGAGCTTGTAAAGGTAAAAGTACCTGTTAAAGACGTGCCTACAGCTGTAGCATCAAAAGTCAGGGTTACATTAGTATTCTGTAGCATCTCTTTTTCTTGAATGTCTGACATTTTAAGAAACTTATTTTGTAAATAAGTCTGAGCTCCATTAAAAGAGCCCCTTATATCTTTAGATCCATCATCAAATATCTCAGGGTTAGACGAAGTAGTAAAATAGCCGTAAGAAGTAGCATCTTTATTGCCTGTACTTTGAGAAGGTCTCTCAAATTTTATTAGGTGCACAATTTTTAGCTCTGGGCTATTTATTAGAGCATCTTTAATTCCTTGATCATTTATTCCTAAGTTTCTGTAAAATGACATTTAGTCTGCTGCCTCCTCTAAAGATAACTTAATTGAATATAAATTATCTTGGTCTATTGTGTATTGTTGTTTATCTGATTTATTTATAACTTTTACTAAAGGCCTATCAAAAATTATTGTAGACCCTGAAGAAATACTGTTTGACAGTGGGGGAGTAAAATATATATTAATCTCGTCCTCAGCAGGCTGTGCCGCTCTATACTCCTCGTATGTTTCTATTTTATTTACCATATAAGACTTAGTATGGTTGCTATTAGAAGAATCTTCAATAGTAAATAAGTCCCCTAGTGCAGGAGCTACTCCATCTGTGCCTAATGAAACTGTTAAACTTACATCCCCTGCTGTGCCTGTACTAGCTAAAGTTAGATTTCCTCCAGCACCTTGATACTGCGGCATCTCTACAAAGAAGGGCTTTAAGCTGCCCTGTTTTTCTAAAAGAAAGGTATATAATGGCATAAACTGAGATTTTTGTAGTTTATGATAGCTCACTGAAAAATCGAATCTGTGATAAGAAGCATATCTAGTTATTAACTTTCCTGAGTTAGTTCTGCTTTTCATAATGGGGGAAGTAGAAGTAACAGAAACAGTTTTAAAACCTGGCGCAGAGTCTCCAGAATTAGCTACCCTAGATACTTTCAGAATAATCGAAGTACCTGTAGTGTTAGGTAAATTAGCAGAGGGCAGAAAAAAAGTATCTCCTACTTTATACCCCCTACCTGCTAAATCTATGTTCGTTGATGTGACTTCTCCGTTTGTGTCAGTAGTTATTGAGAACTTAGCTCCTGTACCATTATCAGAGGTTTGAGAATACTTTGAGCTATCTAATGTAACGGTTCCTGAGGTTCCCACCCCCGAAGTACTATTTGTACCTTGAACAATAACTTCTATTACTGAGCCACCTAATGCGCCCGCAGTAGATATAGAGTTTACTCCATCTGGTAATATATTACTAAAATTATTAAATGCTGTCATTACTCTACTACTCCTTCAAGAAACTCTTCACCTATATTATTTGCAGAGTCTCGAATCATTCCTATTATATTACCTCTTTGACTAAGAAGTATATCTTCTACTCCTGAAGCGTCTAAAGTATTAATGTTAAAAGTTACATTTGAAGCTGTGCCGCCTAAGGCTTCTTCTGTTTCTCCTGCAGAAACAACCTCACCTGCACTATCCGGCATAAATAGTTCTGGTCCTTGTTCTCCTACCATATACCCAACTCGTCCGCCTTCTGCTCTATATCGTGTACCAGTAAACGCAGGTTTAAAGTTACTTGCATTACCTATTCCCTGCTCTCCTCGCATATACCCAAGCTCGCCAGAAGCATTATTTGAGTTAGCAAGATCTATTGAATTCTGTCTAGACCCCACAGTGATTTCTGAAGGAGCGGATGCTGATTCAGTTCCACCTCCGCCATCAAACTGCATTTTGCTTATAATCGCTACCTGAGCGGCACCAAGAGCTCCTACCATTATTGCTAACGGTATGCCAAAGCCGCCTGTCATACCTAAAGTCATAGCTATACCTGCTGCCGTAGACATAATAGCTTGAGCAATCATTAATTTTTTCTTCGTTTCAAAAGCCTTTCTGTCTATTTTTTCCTTATCTTTTTCCATTTTCTTAATTAATGCGAGAGATTTTACTGATTGTCCATCTCGTTTCTTTTCTGCAGCTATTTCTTTGTCTATGGCTCTGGTTTTCATTTTTGCCTGAGCACCCAATAATCCTATTACAGAACCAAGTCCTCCTGCAATTGCACTAAAAGCAGCTCCTGCTTTTTCTTTTGTGCCTACGGCCTCCTCCTCAAAAAACTTCATAGATTCTATCATAGTGTCCATGCCGCCTGATATATTATCGATGGCACCTGCTACGATTGCTCCATCTGGTCCAAGGTCTTTAAAGGCTGCTGCCGATGACTGTAGTACCCCTTTAAAAATTTGCATTTTTTCTATAGCAGTATCATAAGCTTCTGGCGGTATACCCAGAGGCGTTGCTGCAGTAGTAGTAGCTTCTGCTCCTTCTCCTACCGTAACACTTTCTGTAGAGCTCATCATTGAGCCAAGAGTTCCAAAAGCTCCATTTCCAGAAGCACTAATACCACTGTTACCAATACTTAATCCTGACTCCATAGAAGCAGTAGTTGCGTCATATTGTAGCTTAGCATTTTCTTTTTGCACACCTAAAAGTAACTGTGCTGCATCTGCTGCTTTACCTGCCGCTTGAACTTGTGCTCTAATATTATCTGCTTCTACCCCTTTTATCTCTAGTTCTTTTATAAGTAGCCGTGCTTTTAAATCTAACAACATAAAATCTAGGTCTATTCTAGTCATTTCTATTTTATGTACTGCTTCTATATGCTTAAATTCGTTATCTCTATTTAGTTTTCTACGAGAAATTTCAGTTCTTGTAATTGTATTGCTGTTTGTTATACCTGATTTTTTAGAGTCTCTTGCTATTTTGCTTTGTAGCTCACCCTGCTTAAACATCTCTTTGTTTACTGCTTGCAGGCCTTTTGCTGTTGACGAAATAGTCTGGTTATATTTTAAAGCTTCTCCGATCTGTTTTTGTGCGATAAGAATAGCTTTCTCTTCTTCACTTCTTCGCTCAAAAGCAAGTTTAGCTCTCTCTATCTCTAATTGAGTTAGCCTGTAACTACTTTCTCCTTGCTCAACCAGACTCTGTTGAATAGCAATTTCTGCATCTACTGCCTCTAACTTCTTGTTTAGTAATACATCTTCTTGCTGTAAGCTCATAGCGTATAACTGAGAGCTTTGACCAGCATATTCTTTTAGATCTTTTAGTTTTGCGGCTTCTAGTGCCTGTGCTTCTTTTGCCTGCGCTAATATATCTATGTTTGAGTCTAAAGCTTCTGCACTTGCATTGAAAGCGTCTATATCTGCCTGAGTTATTTGCTTTTTCGTCTTTAGTATTTTTTGTAGTACAGCTGCTTGGCCTGCTATGCCAACACCTGTAAGAGAGTCTGCTTCTTTTTGGGTCTTTAAAAGAGCTACGTGCACTTTCATTTGCTTATTTAAGCCGTCATATGCAGTTACTCTTTTACCCAAGACTTTTGTTAATTCTGTATTAAAAGTCTTTTGACCTTCTGTTGCTTGAGCTAAGTTTGACTCAAATGAATTTGCTGCCAAGCCTAGTGCGCCTAGCTCATTTTTTGCCTTTACTAGCCCCTCTTTTGTAGTTGCTTTAGTTACTTTTTTGGTCTTTTCCAGTATAGCATTGAACATTATGAAAGAAGGGCTTCCTTCTTCTGTAGCGGCTTGCATTGCCTTAATATTATCTGCTAGACCTCCGCCTGCTGCTCTTACACCCTTTCTTGCGGCATAGCCTAGCTTATTGCCCTTGCCTCTGCTACGTTCTGCAGCATCTAGGTCATTGAGCATTTCTACTGTTTGAGATATTAGTCCAGCCGAAGTTTTATTACTTCTAGCAAATCTATCGTTAGCATTTGTCATAGCGGCCATGTCGCTAACGTATTTAGAAGAAGCCTCTGAAAACTTGTCTATTGCTTCTTTTTGCTCTTTCATAGTCTCTGTTACAGGATTTTCTTTTACGAATAATCTAAACACAAACATAAACGCATCTTTAAGCATCATAAGGCCAGTAATTACTAATCCTATAATAGGTATTGCTTGTAAGAATGCAATACCTAGTACTTTTAAGGCTCCTGCTAGTGCCATAGCATTTACTTTTGCAAATATTAATGCTTTACTGTAAAGTCCCATCCCTCTAGTTGCACTTATAACATTTACATTTGCTACTTTGAAAGAAATAATTAGCTTTTTAAGCATAAGATTATACTTACCAGCTTCTAAGTACGATAAAGCTTGTGCTTGTTTATGTGCTACCTGAGCAGTAGTTGAAGATACTACGGAATTTTTAAGGTTTTTTATTGCAACGGCTTGGTTTTTATATCTCTTTGTTCTTAAAGATATTTCATCTTTACTCATTGCTGCTGATTCTTCTTTTAATTTTCTTATATTCTCAGCTCTTTGAGCACTTAGAGTTCTTAGACCATGTCCATGGTCTTCCATGCTTACATTGCCTTGTTTAAATCTTTCCTGTACTTCTTTAGTTGCATCAGAAAGAGCATTTACTCTAAAAAATGCTTTTTGATTTTGTTTTGCAAAGGTTGCGGAGGCTTTTGCAGACTCGGAGAATCCCTTCATCATTCCGCCCAAAGCAGGAACAACTGAGCTAGCAATTTTAGCACCTATAATAGATATTACTGCCAGGAGCGCAGTAGGCGACCCCGCCAAGAATCCTATAAAAGGTTTGACTGCCATATTAAGCGTATTCGCTATAGCGTGGGATAAATCTGTAAATGTGGCGGCTAGTTGAGAATAGGGGTTATCCTCAACCGAGTCAGCAAGGTCTCCGAACTTTTTCTGTCCTTGAGTAATGATTTCATTTGTAAAAGCCATGCGCTTTTCAAAGTTTGTAACTTCTTCAGCTGTTTTACCTACACTAGCTGCAAAGTCATTAGTAACATCGTCTAGACGAATCATAATGCCTAATTCATCTACGATCTCTGACTCTAGCTTTGCGGCACCTCTAGTAAGACGATCCATTGCATCGGTCAAATCTCTACCTAGTGCTTTTGAAGCTCCAGTAGCTACTTTGGCCAGGCCTTCCATCTGACTTTGAGAAAAGCCCGCACTAGTTCCTAATGCTACCGATTTCATAGCATCTGCGGCAGAGATAGCTCCACCAGATATTTCTCTTAGATTTTCTGCTACTGCTTTTAAGTTTCTGCCTCCAACTGCTCCAGTTTCTTGCAAACCTGAAATCAACTGTTGAACACCCGCAGCTCGATTTAAGAAGCCAAAGGCTTGAGACAAAGCAAACACATTTGCCATGAGAGCAGCATAAGCACCCACAAGCCCGAAATTGCCGCCACCGATAGTTTGGGCTTGTTTGGCAAATGCTTTAGTAGAATTATTAGTAAGACCGCCCACTCCTTTTTCTTGTTTGGAGTAGTCATTTCGTTTCTTTTTTAGTCCATCAGTAGATTTACCGAGATTGTCAGTAGCCTTACTAGCCTTTTTGGCTTTATCAACAATGATGTCAAAAGTACCGTCATCTCCAACCTTGAGCTTAAACGAAATTGTATTAGCCACTATGTTTTCTCTTTAGCTTGTCATGCTCTTGCTTCATTTTTTCAGCAGATTTTTTTATTGCCCTAGAGTCTAGCCAAGCTAGTACTTCTATGAACAACATTCGTTCTTCGGTATCGTATTCTTCAGTGAAGGCAGATAAAGCAGTATAGTCTTTTCCTAAATATCCTATATCCGCTTCTATTCTATCTCCTAGTATATTGAAACAATTGACTGCTTCTTGTACTATTAGAGGAAGATCATCCCAACTTACTGGTATCTCTTCCTCTTTTGGTTTTTTGTTCATCTGTTCGCAGAGTTCAAAGTACCTATCTGCAGTCATTTTTACATCAGAATTATTAAAGTAATTATTAAGCCTCGACCACAGAGTCTCCTTTTGAGTCTCCGCGAAAGTTGGCAAGATCAAAGATTACCTCGTTTAACCAAGTATCAAATTCAGTAGAAGAGCTTACTAAAGTTTCAGCATTATCTAATGAGTACTCGATTTCTTTGCTGGCATCTTGATCACCAATATCTAATAAAATTAATTCTTGTGCATGTTCTAGTGTTAAACCCTTCCAGTTTTTGACAACTGCTGCTGTAAATTCTACAATAAACCTATCTTCATCTAGAACTTCTTCCATTTGTCGGGTTTTACGATCTAACTTATTAGTTAGACATTTTTTTCGTAGACCCTGTAATTGTTTTCTTGATAGATTTACTACTTCTACAGAGAAGCCATCTAAGCCGGGATAATCTACCCATGCTGATTTGGTATCTATCATTAGTTTTTTTAGTTGCATATAATTGGCCTCCTAAGCCGTAGTGTAAGTTAGTATATTACTGATTGTATTGATGTTGCTTGAAAGTCTCCAATCTAAGTCCATAGAAAAGAAAGGACCTGCAGAAACTCTTGATGTATAATTAACAGTGTCGGAAAATTGTATTCCATAATTAACACCACTAATTCTACTAAATGCCGATAACGTAAATTTCTGGTTTTCGACAAATTTTTGGTTTAATCCAGAACTATAATCGTCTGAAAAATTTGTATCGCTCTCAGTAGGCATATAAAACTTGCAATTGCCTGCTAGTGCTCTATCTTTTAGTACGAAAGTAGTAGGGTAGATAACATTTGAGCTGTCTGTTGTTGCTATGCCGTCTGCTACTGTCCTTGACTGTACCCAGGTAACATTATTTTGTAGCTCTAGATTACAGCTATATAGAGAATACTGTGATACTCCTCCTGCTGTTCCATAATCACTACTAAACTGAACCTGAGCCTCTGTTAAAGGAAGAAAGGTTCTTGTGGCAGATCTAGGCTGTACTTTATCATTTGTAAAAGTTAATCCACCTTTTTGAATAACATTACTTAAATCTACAACCCCGCTAGAAGATATAATATCTTCAGTACTTTTTGCCGCTACTAGCTTTGAAGCCTGTCCAGTTAGTTGTAGTGCTAGAGGCTTGCCTTTATCTATAGTAAAATTTCCAGATTGAAAAACGCAAGTTTCTAAAGTAAATACTTTATTCTCATTTATAAAAAATAAGTTAAAACTATCAAGATTACTTGAGCTGTTTAAATCTACTAATAGATTAAATACAAAATCAAAATCATTCTCTTTCAATAGGGGCAGTGTAAAGGTAAAAGAAGCAGGGTTTGCTTTCTTAAACACCCCCTCTTTAATTAAAGAGGACTGACTTTGTAAAGTTTTTTGACTAAAAGTGGTTTCTGTAAATGTTTGGGAAAACTGTACGCCTTCTGGTGTTATATCAAGTTTATATACAAGTCCCGAGGAAACTTGTATATAAACTTTTGTATTTTCTAAAAAATGATATAAAGCCATTTGTTAAATCCACTTAGGCTTATACGGCCTTCTTTTAATTTTTATAAACTATAGTATAGTGGAATAAGGGCTAAAAGTCAAGAACTTTTTTTCTAAGCTCTGGTGGCCGTACTTGAGGATTTATACTCTATAGCAACAGCATTAGATGTATTTGTTGAGTTGCCAAGAGGGTTAGTTGATAAAGCTATAAAAGATAGCTTATACGTAGCTGCTTTATCTATAGATATCTCTGGCTTGCTTAGTATACACTTAGGAAAATGCATTCGTACTCTATTCGTACTTACAGCTCTACCACCCAAATGAAATTCTAAATCAGTGTGTTGATTTTCGCTTGCTAGCAGAGTAGATATAAAGTCCTCTCCATCTCTCTGATCGTCACTATTAAATATATAACCAGAAATATTGCCTTGTATTTGTAAAGGCCCTCTTTTATAGTCTATAGTTGATGTTACTTCACCAAGAATTGGATAAGTAATAGACTGAGTAGGATAACTAAAAGAAAACGAGGCTTCTGTTATCGGTAGTAAACCATTTACAGCTAAAGTAGTATCAGAAAGTTTATACGTGTGTACCATGCCTTCCTGTCTTTCAAATATCTCTATAGTTGAACTTGAGCTAAGTGAGTTGGCACTAACTAAAGTTGCTAGCTCACTTTGTGTGAGCACAAGTGCCTCTGAAGGATTTGTACGGTGGGAGCTGGTAGTTGTATCCTGTGCATAGTGGCTTCTATGCTTACTGACTTCAAAAGATCGATAGTCCGATGTATCATAATTACCTGTAGTAGTATTATTATGTAAGTAGTATTCTACGCCACCTAAGGTGAAACTGCCCCCGTTACGAGGATAATGTTGTTCGTCCCCCGAAACAAAAGTAGTATGATTTTTAGCTACTCTAAGTACGTGTTTAGTACCTCCTTCATCTACTGTATGATTAACCGGATTGCCATCCCCATCATACCAGTTAAACAGCAGTGAGTTATGTGTTGCATTATCTTCTTCGGGCGCACCTACTGCTACCATATCATTGTATATAGCTACGCTTAAGCCAAAGTTATTATTTTCTGCTGAAAAAGAAGCGCTTTGGCCTGTAGTAAGGCTAGCTTTATCTAATCTTTTTGCAAATTCAAAAGCAGTACCCTCCTTGTTTAACTTAAATACGTAAGCTGCGCCTGCTCCTGTTTCTTCTATTGTAGAGTCACCAAAAGTGATACTATTTTGCCTTGCTCCAACTATTATAGTGCTTTCGGTCACTGGGTCTATAGCTGTTGAGTCACCAAACTTAAGATAATTGGTAGTAAATGAAGTTGTTCCAAGACGATTTACAGGTCTATGTGCTGGATTGGTTTCGGTTGGGCCTATAGTTTGAAATATAGTCCACCCACTTGCAGAGCCTGGAGTGCCTGTTAATTTCCAAATAGTTGCTCTTCCTAGGTCTTCACTACTTAACCCCGGCTGTCCTATTACAGCATAGTTGGCACTCATTGAAATCGTATCTAGTTCTGTATCTGCAGTTAACCCGTCCATTGTTTCCGTTTGTGCAATACTCCATGTATCAGTGATAGGGTCTCTGTATAAAAACGCTAAGTCTCCAAAAGCTAGCGCTATGGCATAATCCCCATGAATACATACATCTATGCCAAAATAATGCGCAGATCCAAATGTACCAACTATTCTAGAGTGAAAGTTCCACCCATTATTATACTTCCAAAACTCTATCATGCCATTGTTGCTAGAAGCTGAAGTCTTTCCTTCGTCTGAGTAGTCAAATCCTGGAATTCCTACAATCATGTAGTCTCCTGATATATCTACAGCTTTTCCGAAGTTGTCATCCTCTTCATTAGCCACAGACGATTGTAGTACTTTGCTGCCAGGAAGAAACTTTACTTGACCATCTACAAACTCCCTGGTATATGTGGCTACTCCACCTACATCGTCTGTTCCAGAAGCTGTTACTCCTGCCTCATAGCCGTAACCACCTATTGCTATATGATTACCCTCTACTGTGACATGACTCGCATAAGTATATGTTTCGTCATCTAGAACAGGAGGAGTTGCTATTCTGCCCTCTAAAGACCAAGTGCGGCCTTCGTCTTGCGTAGAATAAACGTGTGCTCCTCCATCATATGTGTACCCAGGACCTGGCTGGTGTCTAGTTATATTTTGCATTAATGGGTTGTCCATCCAGTGCTGCCCTACTACAAGGACATTTCCTGACATAGATACAGATCTTCCATAATGTCCAAGCCCTTGTCTAAACTCTCCACCGTCTAAACTTTGAGTTAACCCATTACTTTCCATGTAGGATAGTTTATCTGTTGAAATATAGTTATCTGTTTTAGCAACCCCGGCACTGTTTTGTATAGTAAGGCTAGCTACATTCAGAGTCGTTTGCTCTAGTGTAGTTCCTTTCCCTGCCCATGATATAGTATTTACTGCTCCTTTCCCTATAGAAAGGTTGGCACTTTCAAGTACACAATTTGATATTTTATATCCTGGAAGACTACCACTGCCTGTGCCATATATAAAGTATAAGTTAAATTTATTTACTGGATCTTCTAATATGAAGGGAGGAACTTTAAACTCAGTGGAACTAGTGGGTGGTGTAGTATTTGGATCTACTAGAAAACTCCAAAGAGCCGCCTCTACTGCATTTTCTACATTGCTATCTTGATAAGGCCTAATATGAGTAGATAAATTGAAAGTTACATCTGACAGAGAAGTCTCGAAAGACTCTGAGTGAGTTTGGTGGCGTACCGCGTGAACGTCTCCCCCGCCTGGCATGCTATTAGTTGTGATAGTTTGAATATCACTCTGCTGCCCAAAAGTAGGAGGAGTTGTAACTACTATTTCGTAATACCGCAAGCTAGTGCCAGTTTGTAGAAATACTCGTAACTCTTGTCCAAAATAAAATGTACTCATATTATTCCTTCAAAAAAGGGGGCGATTGCCCCCCTCTCTTTTTCTTTTTTAAACTAAGTATTATGCTGGACCTACATACTCTAAAGTAAGTTCGTCTGCATTCTCTAAGTTACTACCCAAAGCGTCAAATGCTACATCTACAGAAATAACATCATCAAAACTATGTGTGGGAACTTGTACATTACAAGTAGGTAATATTACACTTAAGTTAGGTGCACTTGCTCCGCCCAAAGCAAAAGTTAAAGCCATTGAGTTAGTAATTGCAGAGGTAGTACCAGAAGTTAAGCTAGTGCTTAAATCTTCAAATAAGTCTGCTGACCCTGCGGTTGTACCATCTAAATAACAAGTAAAGTTACCTGAAATAGAACGAGTACCTGTAACATGACCAATCGGCTTATTAATCTTATCTAACTCAGAAGGAGTTAAAAAGCTAATGTTATTAGAGATAGTAATACTACCGCCTGTTAAAGTAACATTATATGCATCTAACATACCAGTAAAGTCACTACCTGTAGAATCAATCGTACAAGTACTGATCTTATTCTGGATAAAGTTATTTGTTGCTGTAGTACCTTCATAAATTGTAGGGGTAATTTCTGCAGAATCTTCAGTAATTGTAGTACCCATACCAGACCAGTTAATAGTTGCAATTCCTTCGATATCAAAATCAATAGTTGCTTCGTTAATTACTGCTCCATCTATTGTGTAAGTTAAAAAGCCGGCATCACTATCCTGCTCTTCGATCTGAAAGATGATGCTAAAGCCTGTACCCAATTGAACGACATTTGACTGACTCCAATTAATTGTAGTCTTAGTTGCTCCATTTGGAGTAACTACATTTGTACTATTGCTTGCTGTACCTTTTGAGAAAGGATAAGCATTGTTTGCGGTGTAAGTATCTGCACCTGCCATCATTGCCCATAAAACTTCTTCTACAGCATGAGTTTCATTATCTGTAGTAGTTGCTGCACCGCCTCCTGTTCCTGTTGATTGAAAAGGTCTAACATAAGTAGAGAACGAAAACTCTGCAGGGGCTAAAGAGTCATTAAAGATTCTACGTCCTCTGCGGCTTGCGCCTCCTGAACCTGCTGCCTCACTAAGTGTTACTTCCGAAGTGTTTGAGGATTGTGATAAGCTATAACCTTCGAGAATTGGAAGTTCCCAAATATTATTGCCTAGCTTACAAAACATCTTCGCTGACCGGCTTAAATATACGCCTGCTACTGCCATAGTATTTCTCCTATGTAAACTTGAAAAGGCTTAATCTTGAACATTTGTTCGTGTAAGCGATTTCTTAGTAATGAACCTCTAGCTGCATTTCTGCTACTCCTAGGGGCTCTAACACACCTTCATCGGTATCGATACCAAGTATGGTGATCTGTTTAATATTATGGGCTTTTCCCTTAATATCGTAATATCGTAAACTTGTAGTTTCCTCTAGTAAGGTTTCTACATCTTCTAGTAATCTGCCTAAAGCATTGGCAGCATCATCTTCTTGTACATAGCATCTTATAGTTACAGATAGAAATCTATCTTTATACCCACCTGCTTGATACCTACGTGTTTCTGACCCTGCGTTCAAGTGTACTGCAGGGAACTCTGTTACTTCATCCCAAAATAAAAGTCGTGGGCTAACATTTTCATATAAGTTTGTAAGATACTCTCCAGTACCATCAATCTCTTTAAGCTTTTCTGCCAAAGATGCCACAATATAATTTCGTTTTGTGGAATATAGTCTTTCAGTACTCATACACGCCTCAACATAAATTTATTTACCGCTAACTCTGCGGCTGCCTTTCTAATAGACATTTCTATTAGGTTTCTTGGGTCTCTTTCAGGGGTAGCCCAGTTTTTATTGCCATTCCCCATCTCAAATACCTCATAAGGATCTTTTTGATACGTGTATTCTACAGCAGGTAATCCTGATGGAGGCTGCAGAACACTGGTTACTTTTACGCTATCTGCAAAAGTACCTGTTCGATTTACCAACCTTGGAGCTCCCATTTCCGATCTTATAGATGCTGGAAGGTTTTTGTTTATTGCTCCAATTAACTGTATGGGAGTACTTGCTGGAGATCGCTTCTTTCTGCCATCTCTCTTTCGCTTTTCTTTTGCTACTTCCATTGCACCCGTTACTGTCATGGTAGGTACTGTAACTTTTTGCTTTAGTTTCTTTTGTCCTTTTCCTGCGCTTTTAGCTTTGTATGCTTTCCTTCTAGGGGCTCCTGAGATTCTTACTGTCGCCCCTGTTCCTTTTAAAGCGTGAGTAAGTGCATGAAACAGTACTTGCTCTAAAGCCTCTTCCATGCTTAATGAGCCTTTTAGTTTTGCTAAACCACCAATCTTTGCAAGCTGCAAAGTGGCTTCCGTTTCAAAAGTATTAGAGGCTTCCTGATTTAATCTAGCGTCTATTGCCTGTAGCTCTACCGCGTGTTCTAAAAGAAAAAGACCATCGTCTGATACTTTAAGCTCTCTATCTACTGAGACCTTTAATACGTCTTCGGAGTTAAATATTTCTTCTACGGCTTTCTGCTCTTCGGCCGACATACCTTGTCTGGTAGCTGCAAACTGTTGCTTTGCTAAATTTGCTCTAACACCAACACCGGCCAGTCCACCACCACCATGCTCAAACTGAACACCCTCGGCTCCCATACCACCAATCTTCTTTAGGTCTTCTTTTTTTCTACCCTGTAATAAGGGAAGAACTGCTGTTACAAGATTGGTACCTTTCATCTTTCTTAAAGTATCATACCCTGCACCTATAAAAGATTCTATGCCTTGTGATCTTCTTTTATCTCTTATTTCGTATAGCTTTTTTACTACGAGTGCATTATCATCAAAGTCTACTAAAGGAGCATTTTTTCCTCTCCCTTTCATTTGTCCTGCTTTTTGCGCTTTTTCTATATTTCCTATAGTACTCTTTTCATGCTTTTTAAGCATACCAATATACGTTTTATATATTATATCCAGTTCTTCTTCTGTGAAAGAAGGATTTGCGCCCCTTAATCCATCGTAATACTCATCTCTTGGTACAGTAACTACATGAAACTGTGCACTTTCATTAAGCGCCCTACCTGAGCCAGCTTTTTTACTTCCACCTGCAGTATCTGCGAGTGATTGTGCGAACGCCTTTAAAGCCGAACTAGACATTAATACTGCTTATAAAAATCTAGCACTCTTTTAATGTGGTCTGGAAAAGAGATACTATTTTTTCCGCCTGCTGCAGGGTTTTGTTGTGTAGCCCCTTGTATTGTTCGTCTTTCTTTATGCTCACTTTTAAAGTAGTAAGTAACTAAGTCGCAAACAGCTAGTTTTAAATCTGCAGGCAATGAGGAATATCCTGCGCTATAAGTAAGTTTTACTGTACCATACCCTACTTCCCAAAATTTTTCTCTTCCTGAAATTAGTCGTACAATAGTATCTGTTTCTGTATCTACATGATAGTCTGTATCTACCACTAAAGTGTTGTAGGAATCTGCACCTGCTTTTTTCTCTTGTACAGAAGTCACAGTAATTATAGGACTCTCTGTAGTTTGAACTTTAGCACTAGGAAATTCCATGTTTATGGTTTCTACCTTGTCACTAGTTACATAGTCTACTAAACTATTTCCACAATAAGTTTTTACTAATTGACTCACAGAGGTAATTATAGCACCAAGACGAACATCGTCATTGTTACTTTTTAAGCCCTCAAGGTCTTTATATGTTTGTAGGGTGATTAAATCATTCCCATTTATATTTACTGACATATTATAAATCCATTAGTAAAAACTTGGGGGTGGCGAACCACCCCGAAGTTATAAGTATAACTACCGTTATTAAGCGTAAGACGCTCGAACAACAGGAGCATTACCTGTAGTACCGTCTTCAATTTCATTGAAGCCGACAGCTTGAGATGCAACTAAAGCTGTACGCTGTTGTGCAACCTGATAATCAGATTCAATGTTTACACCAGCAAGACGTGGGATAACATAGTTATTCACGTTAACTGCACAAGCAGCAGTTGAAGTTTCTGCACTTGCATCATCTAACTTATTCGCAAGAATATCACTAGAGATTACAGGAGAACCGTAAATGGTACCAACTAAACCAGAAAGCTTAGAAGCTAAAGCTTCACCAACTTCTGACACATCAGTAAATCCAGGACCATCGATAAGCTGTAAGTAGCCATCAGTAGGTAAGATGTAAGCTACATCTTGTGGATTCATACCAAATTTACCCATGTTTTGACGCATGGCTAAAAGACCATTTGCAGTGATTTCTTCTGCAGTGTCTGCATTAATAGAAGTTTGAGCACCAGAAGTTTCAGTGTCAACGTCACCAGTAGGTGCAACGCCATAAGCGCCAGTTACTGTATCAGTACCATCTTTACCTACAAGACCTTCACGTACTGAAGAAGCGCCTGCACCAACTAAACACATGCTGTCCATCGCGCGAGCGTGTGAACGTGCAAGAGCTGATTGAATCATTGGCAACATTGCAACAACAGTCTGCTCATCAGTGTCATTGCTCAAGAAAGTACCTGCTACCAAACGATATGCACGTAAGATAACTTGAGTAGTTGCATATGCATTATCAGAACCTGCAATACTATTAATAATAGTATTATCAGTATGCTCAATACCTCCAGCACTAAAAGTTGCTAAACCAGTATCAGGAGCTACTGGTAATACAGTCGCACCAGAAGTAACTGGAATTTCACGGAAAAGACTAGCAACACGTTGCTCTAAACGAACTGCTTCAGTAAACGCAGTAATAACGCTAGAGTCAATACCCAACGAACCTGCACCAGTATAAGTAATATCTACACCAGCTTTTTCCATTAAGCCTTTAGCATAGTCAGTATCCCATCCTTTGCCTGTAATAGCACCAACAATTTTTGCGCCTAAAAAGTCTTTGCCCCATGCAGAGACATCGCCTTGTTTACGACCAGAGAAGTCACGCTTGCTGTTACGCATAGCTTCAAGCTCAGCAGCTTTTTCAGCTACTTCAGCTTCATACTTTTTGGTGAGTTCAGCAATTTCAGAATCTTTTGCTTTTGCAAAATCAGCTTCCATGTCTGCTTGTAAACGCTCAGCACCAGTTTCAATACCAGTACGGATAGTTTTTTCTACTGCTTCTTGTTCTGCAGCTTTTTGGGCTTCAGCTTCGGCAGCAGCCTTTTGTTCCGCTTCGTCAGCGGCTTTTTGTTCGGCTTGTTTCATTGCAATTTTAGCAGCAGTTTCATCAGCTACTTTCTTAGCAAATGCTTCCAAGTCGATTGTGGGTTCTTTAGAATCCATTTTGATCTCCTGTTTTTCCGATTTCTCGGAGCTTGTAGGTGTGTCACTAACCAGGTTGGATGAAATTTCATCTTCTTTGGTCAGAGACTGACCTGTTAGATCTACACGATTGGTGAAAGTTTTCTTGAAGGCTTCATACTCGTCAATAGAGTCGAAAGACTTCGCTAGCGAAAAAGTAGCTGCTTGATTGCAAGGTACCGATACAACCGATACTTCAAACAACTCAGCATCCTTAATCATTAATCCGTCAGTTTCTTTTAGGTAATCGGCATCCTTGACTTTGAAACCAACGGAAAAGGCTCCAAGAACACCGTCTTTTACTAGTTCACAGACTGCGGCAGGAGCAGATTTACTAATCTTTGCTTCTAGCTCTAGTCCATTTTCTGTTACTTTAACTCCAGTAGCACGACCAATAGGCTTATCATAGTCGTGATTAAATAAAATTACAGGGTTATTTTTAAAGTTTTCTAAACCTCCCTTGCTCCAAGCTTCTGCAGATATTACATCTCCTGCTCGGTCAGAGTGGTTAGTACTCGCCATACCTCGTATCATTACGCTACCGTCATCACTCTCATGAGATTTGAACGTAGAGGCTACATGTAAGATTTTATCCATATTACTTCTCTTTTTTGCTTGCCGCTTTAGCAGCAGGTTTAGCCTTTGGCTTTGGCGTAGCCTTTGGCGCAACTTTGGGTGCTGCCTTAGGCTCTACTTTCGGCTTGGGGGCTACTTTTGGCTCTGGCTTAATATTGTTAGCTAAAGCCCATAACTCAGGTTCTGCTTTACTCATATACGTTAAAAAACTATTCCAGCTTTTGAAGTTGCTTAAAATAAATTTAGGTGCCATACCTTTTGGTCTAGATCCATCTGATCTATACTCATAGTAATTTGGAACTTTGCCTTTTTCTGCAAAGTATAAACCAAGGGTTCTTGTTATATTATTCTTTCTCTGAGTAGTTAATGGCATTAGTCTTCTTCCTCTGCGGGTCTACCGCCTTCGTTTGGATTTGCTGCAGAACCTGCTATATTTGCAGGAACTCTAATATCTTGTGTATTATCAATTTCATCAAAACCTAATCGATCTCTAGCTTCTGCTGCAGTAATAATTCCGCCATTTACTAGTGATGTATAATAAGCTGATTGATCTCGTAATTCTGGTTGTAAAGCTGGAATATCTGTAGTATCCTCTTTTACTTCGAAACCAAAAAATCTTTCTAGTGCGTAATTAATTTTTCGATTAATAGGAAGTATAGTCTCCAAATAATACATTCGCATATTTGGGCGAATGTTGGCGTTATTGCCAGAGTCAAAAAGTAGATAGGGGATTCCTAACGCCTTTGCTAAAACCTTTTCGTTTTCTAAAATTGCATTTTGAAAATCTAAATCTTTAAAATTTATATTTGTAAGGTCATCTACTTCAATACCACCATCTAAAATTAAAGGTCTTCGACCTCCATTTTCGGGATTATACCTAACTGACCATGACTGCATCATGCGCTCTTTAATTTTTTCTGAAAGAGTATTTGGAGATTTTAGTACTAACCCTGGAACAGCACCATTTTTAAAGAAATTATCCTGAAAGGTACGCATAGCTTTAATAATCTTCATAGTACGAACTGCAGGCTTTAATCTAGAGACTCCTCGATACATACTATAAAAAGAATTCTCTTTTATGTGTATGATTTCATCGGGAGAATAGTCTATATCGTTGTACGTATATTTTTCTATATAATCTCTAGAGTCTGAATGAATCTGTACATTTTCTGCAGGAATATGATATAAATGGGCACCATCATAGTATATAAAAATATTACCGTCTAGTAAGTAGTCGGTGATTAAGTTGCGTTTAAATGTGCTAATATCCTGAAACAGATTAGGCTCAAGATTTAAAAGTAAGTCTACTTTAGAACGTTTAATTCCCTTTACAATACTTTGTGCTTTTGTAGGGCCTCCGATACGAACAGGAATCTCAGCAACATCATCTACAATCATATTTACCCCACGATTAACTATCTCTAGTTCTTCGTAAAACCTTTCATATGATGTGTGATCTTCCCGAGACGAGCTGATTTCTTGGATGTACTGCTGAATTGGATTTAGCTTTTCAACTACCTCCTCTTCTTTTCTTCCTAAAATTTTATCATACCAAGCCATGTTTTTCTCTTTGTATCTTTACCCATCGCTCTTGCTTTTTAGCAGTTGCTAGGCTGGGGTCTTTACCGTATATTGAGTGTAGGTTTAGATGGTGCGTATGACATAAAGTTACTGTATGGTCATATAGTTCAGCATCATGTTTCTCTATAAATTCTTCCCGCCACTCTAACACTTCAGAAGGCTCTAGATTATGCTCTCTTACCCACTTGCGTAGTAAGGGACTTAAACTATAAAAGTGATGAAAGTCAAGTTTCTCAGTAGTACCACAAATGAAACACTCTGTTCCTTTTTGATACTTTGATTTGGCTTTATCACGAATGTATTTTACTAAATCTCTTTTTAGTTCCATTTTTTTAATACTCAAATTATACTGAGTTTGAGGTGTCTTGTCAACAACTATTTTTCTCAGGTATGTTAGAAAGTTCCTCCACCAGTTGTAAAGGAGTAAAGTGCGTATCTTAATGCATCGGCCATGTGGGAAGCCATATTGTGTTTTGGTTTCTCTCTTACTAAATTAGGGTTAGTGTCCCATTGATAAGCATCCAAACACGCTAGAGTCTCTTTACACTCCTGGTGAACGAAAAGTTTATCGTTGTCTACTATACCTGCTACATGAGATATACCATCTAATACTGATTTTTTAGCATTTACTGTACTAATGTCATAATTTTGGGCAAAATCAAATCGTGTCTGCTGAGCGGCAGAGTCTATATAAATAAAATCAATATCCCATCTAGCTATGAGTTTTTGTATTTCCATGGCGTGCTGTTCTGTAGTTCTTTCTGAGTCAAAGTATTCATCCAGCAAATGAAAAGTTTCTGTCTCCCAATCATAAGCAATTACACAAAATGCAGTAGGATCTCTATAGCCTACGTCAAGCCCTGCAAATACATCCATCTTCTTGGGCTCAAATTGACTATAATCCTGTACTTGGGTTTCGAAGTTAAAGTCCCATACCTGACCTTCGTATGTATTGAAGTCAGCTTCGTACTCTTGCTTGAACTCTGCTTCACTCATCGACTTGCGAGCTTCATCAATATCTGATTCTGTCATTCGAGGATTATCTCGATAAGTGGCTTTGATTGAGCACCACTCTGGAAACTCATCACTATATCCTCTATAGTAAAACTCAGAGAACCAGTTGTTGCGTCCCCGAGGTGTTGATACAAATATAGCTTTGGAATTGGGCTTATCTAGTGTGGGTCGTAAAGCTACGTTGAAAGCATCTTTGCCATCTGATAATGCTGCTTCATCGAAGATAATAAGATCATAGCTTCGTCCAACACAAGAGTCGACTTGGTTAACAGAACCCATGCGAACATTAGAACCATTAGATAGTGTAATAACCTTGTCTTTAGCGTTATCTTTAGTAACTTCTAAATCAAAA
>Ga0213865_10000230_pt1 | contig 37668 bp, 31 predicted proteins | sample PICome_6_FD_160100 | JGI IMG/M metagenome (GOLD analysis project Ga0213865, IMG submission 160100) | Coastal seawater microbial communities near Pivers Island, North Carolina, United States - PICO282 | ecosystem: Environmental > Aquatic > Marine > Coastal | place: USA: North Carolina...
TGACATCCCCGGGTTTTCGACACCGACCAATCAAGGCTGCTATATTATTTACGACTCTTTTGGCGACCCCGATTGCACACTGACCGTCGTGACCGCAGATTGCTAACGAAATTTAACGGCTCATGCTCGCGACGGCGCACCGCCCACCATTGCACCTAAACTGCTTTACATTCACTCGAAATTTTACGTACTACCCAACACCCAACACCCAACAAGACTATGAGGCTAAGATCTATCTAAATCAACGCGTATTGCTTGAGTTGACGAGCCGTCTCTAAAATTGAATTCTCAGCAGGCCTTGGCTTCCAGTCAAGAATGTCCTTTGCTTTGGTGGTATGGCAATCTCTGGGCTTGCCCACCATTTTAGAAAGCACGACCAAATCGCTTTTGAACCATGCCATTATTTTTAACAACCAGTTTGGCATGTTCTTTTGCGGCGCCTTGTAGCCATCACTATTCAAAACATGAGCGATTTCATCCATCCACATTTCTTTTGCCGACACTATAAATCGCTCGCCATTGGCCTGATCGCTTTCCATAGCCAATATATGGGCCTTAGCAACATCTCTAACATCAACAATACCTACATGTAACTTAACCAATGCAGGCATTGAACCGTTGAGCATCCGCAAAATCAAAGCATTAGACGTTCCAACATCACTCGACAACGACGGACCCAACACGCCCGTGGGGTTAATCACGCTCAATTTAAAGTTCACGTCATTGTTTTTAACGTAATCCCACGCCGCTTTTTCAGCAAGCGTTTTGCTTTTTGCATAAAAAGACATTCGCTCATTGCTGGTATCGGACCAATGTGTCTCATCGAAGCTTTGCGTACCATCAAACGTATCTCCAACCGCTGCAAATGAAGACGTCAAAACCACTTTTTTAACATGGTGCTTTTGCGCAAATTTTAATGCTCTTGTTGCGCCCTCAACAGCTGGCTTTACAAAAAACTCTTCAGACTCATCGCTCAGTACAAATGGCGATGCAACATGAAGTACGTAATCGCAGCCATCCATGGCTTCATCCCAACCCTTATCACTTAACAGGTCGACTTCAAATAAAGCGAGGTTGTCACAAGAAGTATTGCACTTAGCTAGCGCCTGCTCAATTTCTTCTTTTCGACTCAACGATCGCAATGTGCCATTCACTCGATAGCCTTGACTAAGCAGCTGATGTATACAATGAAGGCCTACAAAACCGGTTGCGCCTGTCACTAAAACCTTCTCCATTACTTACCTCTGCTTGCAATAATTAATGTATTTATTTTGCAGTGCTTCATACAAAACTTTTACTCGCTTCAACACAGCAATAAAAAGCAATAAAAAGCAATAAAAAGCAACCTAGCGATTATCTAGCGACTGATCGGCTAGGGAACTATTAGCTTCAACATTAAAGAACCTTACCATTTCACTAGAGATTATGTGCTTACTGTTTATTAACGTTTAGCCGCCGCCCTAACTTCATTAAATTTGCTTTTACTCAAGGCAAACTGGCGCGCGCATTAATTTAATTTGTAATACACAACACCAAACCCACGCAGTAAGAGCGCTAGTGAGACCATACAAGACCGAATGCCTATTGCCACCTAAGAGGGACATCACAAACAATGCCTTTGATTGACGCGGCTACTATCCCAACTGCTGGTAATTCAGTATTGAAGGTTTTAACACAATGAAATGCCCACAACCTAAATGGCTGAAAGGTATGGCACCTAGACCAAAGGCTCAATATCGATAACAAAGGGGCTGGAGCTAAACGTAAAATGCGGGGGCGCTACGTTAGGAACTAGAACAATAGCGAGAGGTACTGCGTCACAAGGGACTGAGCTTTGTAAAAGCTGGCGTTATGACGACTGAAAAAATGGCGTCCCCTAGGGGGTTCGAACCCCTGTTACCGCCGTGAAAGGGCAGTGTCCTAGGCCACTAGACGAAGGGGACGCAACGTAGGAGGCGCGTATTTTACTGATACATTTACAAAGTGCAACCGTGAAAACTCAACATATATGAAATAAATCGAGTGGCTTTTTTAGCCCTGACTTACCCGCGGGATACAAAAAGGTTTGCAACAACGATAAAAACGGCCAGCATCGCCTGCATGAATCGCCATCAGCCTGGCATCCGCTATCATAAAGCTGCTTATTTCCTTACCCGCTAGCATTGCATGCCGACCAATTCGCGTTAAAATAGCGACCCTTTTTTGGCTCGCCGCTCGCTGTTCCTTGCACCGGCCAACCCGTAACAGGCGCTCACGCCCCACTCACAATCCACAGACACAGACGGAATACAGATGAAGCATTTCAAAATTGGTATATTTGCCGGTGACGGCATCGGCCCAGAAATCATGCGCGAAGGCTGCCGTGTGCTTGAGTTAGTTGGCACGCGTAATAACGTTAATTTTGAATTGGTAGAGGGTGCCTTTGGCGCCCACGCCTACTTCAGTGAAGGCGATTGTTTTCCTGAGGCCACCAAAGCGATATGCGACAGTGCCGATGCCATACTCAAAGGCCCTATTGGGCTGAGCCATGAAGAATCGAAGAAAATCCCTGTTGACCAGCAGCCTGAGCGTGGCGCCCTGCTGCCTATGCGCCGCCGCCTAAACACCTACGCGAACTTTCGCCCGGTTTATTTGCCTAAATCCTTGGCCCACTTTTCACCACTCAAGCCTGAGGTGATTGGTGAAGGGATCGATATGATTATGGTGCGTGAACTCGTTGGTGGCCTTTACTTTGGTAAAAAAGAAGTGGGCGTTAATGCCGATGGCAAACGCTATGTTGTAGAAGCCTTAGAATATGACGAAGACCAAATTCGCAATATATTGGTTGAAGCATTTAAAATTTCGCAGCGCCGTAAAAAGGTTTTACACAACATACACAAAAGCAACGTTTTAAAGTCGAGTGTGCTTTGGAACGAAATTGTTGAAGAAGTTAAAGTCGATTACCCTGATGTAGAGGTGCGCCATATGTTGGTTGATGCCGCCGCAACGGCTTTATGCTTAAACCCCACTCAGTTTGACGTGATGGTGATGGAAAATATGTTTGGCGATATTCTTAGCGATCAAGGCGGCGGCATCCTTGGCTCACTCGGCCTCATGCCATCGGCCTGTATAGGCCCCGACCGCGCTTACTACGAACCTTCACACGGCTCGGCGCCCGATATTGCCGGGCAAAACATTGCCAACCCCTACTCGATGATAGGCTCGGTTGCGATGATGCTCGAATACAGCTTTGACATGACGGCTGAAGCCAACAACATTTGGCATGCACTCCAAGCCGTATTTGATGATGGCTACTCAACGGCTGATCTATCCAAGCCTGGCGCCGGTGTCAATATGATAGCCACGAATGAATTTGGCGATAAAGTTTTAGAAAAGCTAGCGGCAATGCCAGTTGTTTGAACAATGTAAACAACAGCCCGCTTGCAGAGCTGACCTTGCTAAGCATCCATGACCAATCTTGGATGACAAACCACGACTGGCAAACCATTAACAGCCAGTCTGCGTAGGTTAAGCAAAGAGTACGGGCCGTTTTTGCTGCTAACTAACAGGGCAACGACAATTCATCAAAGCCACAATGCGCTCTCCGCGCAAACTAGTTTGACTTGGGCATGGCGAAAGACTTCACTCAGATAAAAGCCAAAGCATTCGCACGCAACCTGTCGGCCTCATTGGCCGGCCTGCGTGCCGGCGGCGCCATGGCGATTGATCAAGCCATGCATAAAATTGCAGGCGATCAGCCAGGCGCACCCCATTCCGAATTTGCCCAGCGCGAGGCGAAACGCTTCGTCAGCGAACTGGGTAAATTAAAAGGGTCCTACGTTAAAATAGGCCAGATGCTGGCTTTATTTGGCGAACACTTTTTACCGCCCGTTCTCACCGAAGCATTGCATCAACTCGAAGACAGCACACAGCCGCTGCCCTGGCACACAATGGAACCGGCCATACGCGCAGCATTGGGCCCGCGCTACCATGAGCTTGATATTCAAAAAAACGCCATCGCGGCAGCGTCTATGGCACAGGTGCATCGTGCCACGATACGGTCGACGGGCCAGTCAATTTGCTTAAAAGTGCAGTATCCGGGCTTAGCCGAAGTCATCGACTCAGATTTTGATGCCGTGGTTCGCATGCTGCTGTTAGCGCGCTGGCTAAAAACAGGGCGCGACCTCGACAGCTGGCTGGCGGCTATGCGCGCGCAGCTGCATATTGAAATGGACTACCATAACGAAAAAACTATGGCGAATCAGCTCGACGGCCATATTGCAGCATTGGCAAATCGCACACCGGCAACCAACATACGCTACGCCCTACCCCGCTTCTATCGCGACTACTGTAGCAAAACGACGTTAGCGATGGATTATATTGAAGGCGAGAACGTTAACTCAGCCACTATTGCTGCACTACCCCAAGCGCGGCGCAATGCCCTTGCGCAGGCGATGCTGGATTTATTTTTTCTTGAAGTATTTGACTGGGAGCTTATTCAAACCGACCCCAACTTTGGCAATTACTTAATTCGTCTAGGCGATGGCGAGACTCAGCCCGACGAGCTAGTTTTACTCGACTTTGGCGCCGTAAAATCTATGGCAGCCGATGACCTTGATCACTTGCGCGGCGTAATTGCCGCAGGCTTAGATAGTGATATGGAGGCGATGATTAAAGGCTTACAGGGCTTGGGCTGGCTGGTTGCCGATGCATCAATCGAAGCCCAGCACAGCTTTGCCGATTTTTGTATGCACTTGCTTGAACCGCTGCAAAAACCCGAGACACTGCCGGCTGAGTATCTCAATGCCGACGGTGAGTATCACTGGGCCAATTCACAACTGATTCAACGCGCAGGCAAAGCGGGTGTATCGAAGGCATCAAGTCGCCATTTCACTACACCCAGCAAAGACTTTTTAATGATCGCTCGCAAACTCACGGGAGTGTTTACATTTATTGCCGCGCTCTACGCCGAGTTTAATGGCTACCCCCTTACCCGCCAGCACATCGAGCGCTGGCGCGAAAACCACTGAGCATAAAGTCGCACTGACGGGCGCTACAGCACAAAGGTTTGTTCATAGGTGGGTAAAAATCTGACTAGTTGAATAGGCAGACAGATAGCGAAGTAGATGATTAGCTAAGTAGATGATTAGCTGCGAGCTTGATGGACCAAAATGTTGACTAATCGCATGGTCGCCTCAATAGCCGCATAAACCTGATTGGCATTAGTGCTACGAGTAGTGATTTTTTTACCGCTAGCCATCTCCCACGTAATGCTCGCCTCGGTTAGGGCATTCGATTTACCACCACGCGGAATATGCACTTTATAATCGCTAAGCTGAGGAAACTCGACACCTAACTTCTCAACGATGGGGCGAATAGCCGCCGTAAAAGCATCGTAACCCCCGTTACCTTCGCCACGCGCGCTGTGGCCCTCACCATCAAATTCAACTTCTATAGTCGCGGTGGCTTGCTGGCCCCAATGACTTTCAAGGTCGCAGCGCTGCAAACTGACATATTGAAATTGCTGACTCTCAAGTACGTCAGCAATAATAAAGGGTAAATCATCAGGCGTAATGCGTTGTTTAGAATCGCCCAAACTAACTACTCGCTCGAGCACACGATTGCGATCACTCTCTGACAGTGCAATGCCTAAGTCTTCTAAGTTTTTCGCCAACGAAGCCTTACCACTCATTTTACCCAGCGCATACGTGTGCTTGCGGGCAAAGCGCTGCGGATGCAGTTTGCTTACGTACAAATTGCCTTTTTGATCGCCATCGGCGTGAATACCCGCGGTTTGCGTAAAAACATCGGTACCCAAAATGGGCGCATTAGCCGCTACAAACTTGCCTGAAAAACTTTCAACCATCTGACTAACGCTAACAATATGGCTTTCGTCAACGCTCACCTGCATCTGCATTTTGTCTTGTAGCACCACAGCAACTTCAGCCAGCGAGGCATTGCCGGCACGCTCACCTAAACAGTTAACCGTGCAGTGAATACTACTAATACCTGCTTGCACAGCCGCCATAACATTAGCTGTTGCTAGCCCGTAATCGTTGTGCGGATGAAAATCGAAATGGTGGCCCGGGAATTTCTCACGCATATCTTTTAGGCTGTCGTACACTTCCGTAGGCGACATAACACCAAGGGTATCGGGCAACATGATGTGCGCAACACCTTTGTCTAACAACGCCTCGGCCAAGGCATAGACGTAGTCGCGGCTATTGGCATAGCCATTAGACCAATCTTCAAAATAAATATTCACTTGTAAACCGCATTGCTGCGCATAGGCAACGGTTTGCAGAATGTCAGCTATATGTGCGTCGAGCGTCTTGCCCAGCTGTTCGCGGCAATGCTTTTCGCTGCCCTTGGTGAGTAAGTTGATAACTTTGCCGCCAGCACCTATGACCCAGTCGACACTCTTGGTATGGTCGACAAAGCCCAGCACTTCAATGCGGCCGGCATAACCGTTTTGGTCGGCCCATGCATTGATTTGCGACACCGCTTGCTGCTCACCTTTAGATACCCTTGCTGAAGCAACTTCTATGCGATCAACATTAAGGCGCGATAACAGCGCCTTAGCCAAGCTGACTTTTTCTTCGGGCGCAAACGAAACACCCTGCGTTTGCTCGCCATCACGCAGCGTGGTGTCCATAATTTCAATTTTTCTGGACATGTTATAACTGACTCTACACGTTGTTTTTTACTTTAAAAAATTTAGGTTAACTTATCTTACTCTTTCTGGGCAGTTAACGTCTAACTGCCTATCATCGGTCAACCCACTTGTTTATGTTAGCGCTTTGACCAACTGCTGCTGCGCATGGTTAAGTGCCGCAGGTAAAGCCTGGCGGTCGACGCCTCCGCCCTGGGCAAATTGCGGTTTGCCGCCCCCCTTACCGCCGAGTTCAGTAGCTAGCCCCTTAATAATATCACCGGCTTTAACTTGCCCAATAAGATCATCGGTAACACCAGCCACCAAGGCTATTTTATCGCCACCAGTAGCCGCCAAAACCACCACGCCACTGCCCATAGCCTGCTTGAGTTGATCAACGGTATCGCGCAGTGACTTGGCATCGGCATCGGGCATTTCAGCTACTAACACTTTTTTGTCACCTACCTGCACCGCACCACTCATTAAGTCATTGCCAGCACTACTGTTGAGCTTTTGCTGCAGACGCTGCAATTCTTTTTCAAGCGTTTTTTGTGTATCGAGTAATTGGCTAACTTTACTCACCAGCTCACTAGGCTGCGCGCGTAACATCGAGGCCGCTTGCGCTATCGTTTGATCAGCAAGCACAACATCGGCCAATGCCTTAACGCCGGTCACCGCTTCAATACGCCGAACCCCCGCCGCAATACCCGCCTCACTGATAATTCTAAAAAAGCCGATGTCGCCGGTGCGCTCAACATGGGTGCCACCGCATAGCTCCACAGAAAAACGATCATCGCCCATGGCCAACACCCGCACTTCATCGCCGTATTTTTCGCCAAACAATGCCATAGCGCCAGACGCTTTAGCGCTTTCCATATCGGTGACTTGAACATCAACCGTCGTATTAGCGCGAATATGCTGATTGACCAGCTGTGCCACCTCGGCAAGTTGCTCAGCAGTGATGGGCTTATTGTGCGCAAAGTCAAAACGCAGGCGCTCGGCATCAACCAAGCTGCCCTTTTGCGCCACATGATCGCCCAACACCAAGCGAAGTGCCGCGTGCAATAAATGTGTAGCCGAATGGTTTAATGCTGTAGCTTGGCGGTGGGCAGTATCAACGCAAGCCTCTAGCTGATCACCTTTACCCAAACTGCCGCGGCGCAATTCACCAACATGCAAAAACGTATTGCCCTGTTTGCGAGTATCGTTCACCACAAACTCGCCGCCGGCGGCTTTGAGCACACCGATGTCACCCACCTGCCCACCGGACTCCGCATAAAAAGGTGAGCTGGCCAAAACCACCACGCCGCTTTGCCCTGCAAGCAGTTGATCGACCGCTTGCCCATCAACAAACAAAGCCTCTACCGCGCCGCTATCGAGCAATTGCGTATAACCGCTAAAATGCGTTTGTTTACTCGCACCGGCTGATTCAATATCGAGTTTCTCGAGCGCACCCGCCTTAAATTGACTAGCTGCTTTAGCTTGGGCTCGCTGCTGATCCATAGCTTGTTGGTAGCCCTCATCGTCCACCAGCAGGCCCTGCTCACGCGCAATATCGGCCGTCAAATCTAACGGAAAACCATAGGTGTCATAAAGCTTAAAGGCCACTTCGCCAGGAATAGTCTTACCACTCAGCCCAGCAATGTCTTGCGACAATATTTTCATACCCTGTTCAAGCGTTTGTGCAAATTGCTCTTCTTCTGTTTTTAACGCTCGTTCAATATTGGCTTGCTGTGCAATCAGCTCAGGATACGCCTCTCCCATTTGCTCGGCCAGCGCCGCCACCAATTGATAAAAAAACAATTGCTGGGCGCCCAACTTGTTGCCATGGCGAATAGCGCGCCGAATAATTCGACGCAAAACATAACCGCGACCTTCATTCGAAGGCAGTACACCGTCTGCAATAAGAAATGCACAGGAGCGAATATGGTCAGCAATAACACGCAAAGACCCCTGCCCCGTGTCTTGAATATCTAATACTTGCGCTGTAGCCGCCAGCAGATTTTGAAAAAGATCGATTTCGTAATTGCTATGCACGCCCTGCATTACAGCAGCCACTCGCTCTAAACCCATGCCGGTATCAACCGACGGCTTAGGCAGCGCATGTAAAACGCCATCGGCGGTGCGGTTGTACTGCATGAACACAATATTCCAAATTTCGATGTAACGATCGCCATCTTCTTCTGGCGTACCGGGCAAGCCACCTTCTATATCTGCACCATGGTCATAGAATATTTCGGTACACGGGCCGCAGGGACCGGTATCGCCCATCGCCCAAAAGTTATCGGACGCATAGCGGGCGCCTTTATTGTCGCCAATACGAATAATACGCTCAGTCGCAAGGCCGATGTCTTTATGCCAAATATCAAAAGCTTCTTGATCATCGGCATAAACCGTTACCCATAATTTTTCGGCAGGGATACCTAATGTCTGGGTAAGAAAATTCCAGCCATAGGGAATAGCCTGCGTTTTAAAGTAATCGCCAAAACTGAAGTTGCCCAGCATTTCAAAAAAGGTGTGGTGGCGAGCGGTATACCCTACATTTTCAAGATCGTTATGCTTGCCACCGGCACGCACACAACGCTGTGAGCTGGTAGCGCGGGTGTAGCTGCGGGGATCGTCGCCAAGAAACACATCTTTAAACTGCACCATGCCAGCATTGGTAAATAGCAATGTGGGGTCGTTGCCAGGTACGAGCGAGCTACTGGCCACACGAGTGTGCGCTTCGCCCTCAAAAAACTGCAGAAATGCTTCACGTATATCGGCGCTTGATTGGATACGGCTCATGAACAATGACTCGAAAAGTTTATTAGTTTATTTTGCAAACGAATGGCTGCATTACATTGAGCTGCACGCCGATTATTTTACTCACACAGATAAATAAGCTTAGGCCATACCTTCGCTCATGGTATGCCCGCCCAAAATATGCAGATGCAAATGAAACACGGTTTGCCCGCCGCCGGCGCCATTATTGATAATCACTCGATAACCATCAGCAATACCCAGCTGCTCAGCCACCTTAGCTACGCTTAACAACAAATGGCCAAGCAATGCCTGATCAGTCGCAGCGGCATCGGATAATTTAGCAATAGATTGTTTGGGAATAACGAGCACATGAACCGGCGCTTGCGGATTAATATCGTTAATCGCAATGCAATGCTCGTCTTCGTAGAGTTTATCGGCTGGAATTTCGCCGGCAATAATTTTGCTAAAAATAGTCTCGCTCATTGATTAATCCAGCGCTTCTATTTCTTCGGGAGCCAATTGTCGTGCCTCGCTCTCAAGCATGACAGGGATATCGTCTCGCACGGGATAAGCCAAACCACTGACGCGACACTGCAGCTCATTTTTTTCGGGCACAAATTCCAGTGGCGCTTTACTCACTGGGCAGACCAAGATGCTCAATAATTTTTTATCCAACATATAACGTTTAACCCTGTACTAATAACCCTGTGCTAACCAATAACAAACAAGCTAATCGCCCGTTTTTGTCGACTCAATGGACTCATTAGGTAATGCTACCCACTCACTCATAGGCTCAACCAACAATTGAGGGTCGAGCCGCACATTACCGCCGGCGCCAGTCCAATTCATACGCCAATCAAGATGCGCACCGGTTACACGGCCAGTAGCGCCAATATGCCCAACCGCCTGACCTTGGAGAACCTGCTGACCCTCTGCAACCAGCAATTTGCTCAAGTGCAAAAACGTCGAAGACAGCCCATGACCGTGGTCGATGATTAATGTGCCCCCCGAAAAATATAAATCCGGGTGTGCCAAGGTCACTAAACCGCCACTTGGAGCAACGACCGGCGTGCCGGTTGGCCTTGCCACATCAACGCCATAATGAGGCCTGCGTGGCTGACCATTATAAACACGCTGAGAGCCAAACACACCCGTAATCGGGCCACGAACCGGCCAAATAAAACCATCAAAAAAGTCATTTTGCGCGCGCTGCTGCCTACGCGCATTGACCACCCATTGCCCTTCGCGCCGAGAGCGCTCAACCTGCTTAGGATTAGGCTCTACATATTTCTGTTCAACACCCTCAATGTGCTGGATAGAATACTCACGATTACGAATAGCAAACGGATAGATCTGAGTATTCATCGACTGCTTCTCGCCGCTTGCGGGGCTGCTGACCTGCAGCACCAACTCAGGCTCGGCATCGCGATCGAGCGCAACAATAAAACGATGTTGCTGATCAAGCTGCAGCGCTTTGCCACGGTACTGCACACTCTGCCCAGGTTCGAGCTGACCCACTAACAAGCCTCCTTGCACAGGCTCGCCAGTTAGTTCGAGTGCATTAGCCACCGCCATGCCAAACCAGCTGAGTAAGGCAACCCTACCCATTGCATAGGCATACCCAGCCGCAAATGCCGCAAACCCATGTACTCTTGAGACTATTTTCTGCACATTCACCCTGTTTTTTTTGCTACAGTGACGTCGATAAAATTGCGCTAGTACATCAACGACAACACCGGCTATTTCCACAGCCAATTCACACACCCAAGACTCAACCGCACCACTGCTATTTACTTATGGGACGCTATCGGCCACCTAGACCTCATGGGTCTAACTATATCACTCCTGAGGGCGAGCGCGCACTGCGGGCAGAGCTGCGTGAGCTATGGAAAGTGGAGCGGCCCCAAATAACAGCATCGGTACATGAGGCCGCCAAAAATGGCGACCGTTCTGAAAATGGCGATTACATTTATGGCAAGAAACGATTGCGTGAAATTGATAGCCGCGTTCGGTTTTTAACGAAACGTCTTGAGCATGTTACGGTTGTTGACGCACTGCCCAACGACCGCAACACGGTTTTTTTTGGTGCTTGGGTTACGCTTGAAGATGCGCAAGGAGACCAGCAGCGCTATCGCATTGTGGGGCCAGATGAATTTAATTTGACTGAAGGTAAAATGAGCATGGATTCACCGCTAGCCAAAACTTTATTGGGCAAACCATTGGATGCGCAAGTGCAAGTTCCAACGCCCAGCGGCATTATTGAGTACGATATTGTAGCCATTGATTACATCGCCAGTTAAAGGGTCCCCGCTGAATGACCCACATCCATGCGCCTTACGTATTATAATGCCTGACATATTAGCAGGCCAGCTCATGAGCTTTGATAGCAGTGTGTAGTCGCCAATCAGTAACCGGCAATAGTATTCGTGCAACGCTGACCGAAAATATCAAGCACGTATCCATCCTAGGCACAGATGTTAATCTGCAAACCAACCATTAATTACCACCAGCTGGACGTTCACTATGGCATTACAGGGTCAATCCAACTTCGACCACGGTAGCGATGAAAAAATTGGCGTACTGATTACAAATTTAGGCACGCCCATTGCACCCACTAAAAGGGCTTTGCGGGTTTATCTTAAACAGTTTTTGTCGGATAGCCGCGTTGTTGAAATCCCTAAACTAGTGTGGTGGTTTATTTTAAACGGCATTATTTTGAACACACGCCCGTCTAAATCGGCCGAGCTATATGCATCGGTATGGACTGAGCGCGGCTCGCCACTTCGCTGGCATACCGAAGATCAAGCCAATGCGATTACCCAGCGCTTACAGACCGAACTAGGCGAGGCCAGCGCGTCGCGGGTTATTGTGAAATACGCTATGCGCTATGGCCAGCCGTCTATTGGCGAGCAAATGCAATCGCTGCAAGAAGCCGGCGCCACCAAAGTTGTCGTGTTACCGCTTTACCCGCAGTATGCTTCATCAACCACTGGGTCCACTTTCGATGCCTTAAGTGAGTATCTGTGCTCTGCCCGCTGGTTACCTGAGCTGCGCTTTATTGCCAACTACCACGACAACCCCGCGTATATTCGCGCTTGTGCTGCGCAAATAAAGCAACACTGGGAAAAGAATGGCCGCGCTGAAAAACTATTGTTTTCTTTTCACGGCTTGCCCAAATTTCATATGGAAAAAGGCGACCCTTACCACTGCCACTGCCACAAGACCGTGCGGCTTATTATTGCTGAACTAGGCATCGAGGCTGAACAAACCATAACTACGTTTCAGTCCCGCTTTGGCCGCACTGAGTGGCTTAAGCCTTATACCGACGAAACGTTAAAAGGATTGCCAAGCCAAGGCGTAAAATCACTCGATGTGTTTTGCCCAGGCTTTTCTGCCGATTGCCTAGAAACATTAGAAGAGATTGCCGGAGAGAACCGCGAGTATTTCATAGAGGCCGGCGGCACCGAATACCATTATATTCCTGCCCTCAACAGCACCGAACCACACATTGCTGCGCTCACCGAAATCGTTCAATCGAATCTTCAAGAGTGGTTGCGCTTAGAACCCAGAGACGCACGCCTGTGTAAGCATCAGGCACAAATAAAGAAAGACAACTATCCCGCTTAACTAGGTCTCGGCCTAAAGGCAAAAGGATTTAATGGGCAGATTCACACAACCAGTGCTTAGTATGCCTTGCCCCATGCACGGCCTTTGATACAATGCCCCCGCTGCGCGCTCGTAGCTCAACTGGATAGAGTATCGGGCTTCGAACTCGAGGGTTGCAGGTTCGAGTCCTGCCGGGCGCGCCAATCACTTCGTTCATGTCGTCCCTTGCTTAGACTGCCAGCCGCCAAGCACAGCTTGCGGGCGTTCTGCTGCATATAAAGCTTCGCTTTAACAACATTGGCATCACCCTGCCGGGCGCGCCAATCACTTCGTTCATGTCGTCCCTTGCTTAGACTGCCAGCCCCCAAGCACAGCTTGCGGGCGTTCTGCTGTATGTAAAGCTTGCCTGCTAACTTATGATCGCCCTATTTAAGCGCACAGCTCACTTAAAATCGGCAAGCCAATATTGTGATACTGATACAATCAAGTTGGCTTTTAACATCCAACTCTCATCAGTTTGGTTGCCGAAACCCACGGTAATACGCTTACTGTGAAAACAAGCTAACGACTCAATGTGCTTTTTAATCAAATAAACTTATGGCCGCAGCGGTAGAAGAAAATCGTGCTCGCGTTATGCTCGTAGATGACCTGCCGCAGCGTTCAGCACGGGTTGAAGAAAAGCTTATTCAAGATGGCTTTGACGTTATTTCTCGGCTGCCATGCGCTACCGGCTTACTGTTTCAAATTGAACAACTCAAGCCCGACATTATTCTGATCGATTTACAATCTCCCGGGCGAGATATTCTCGACAGCCTTTCGGTTATCAACGACCATAATCCCACGCCCGTTGTCATGTTTTCGGAAGAAGAAGATCCCGATTTCATCAAGGATGCAGTCGACGCCGGTGTTACCGCTTATATGATGGGAGGTGTTGATACCGACAAAGTAAAGCCAGTGATCGACGTGGCTATGGCTCAATTTAGATCTTATCAGTCGCTGCGCCAAAAACTAGACGCCACCAGAATCCAGCTAGAAAGCCTATCGACAATCGACAAAGCCAAGCATCTACTGATGGAACAGCAAAAAATTAGCGAAAACGCGGCCCACAAAGTGCTGCGCAAACTTTCTATGGACAACAATCAAAGCCTGCCTCAGGCAGCCAACTCCGTCATACAAATACTCAATAAGAACCCCTAGACGCATTCATGAAACTAGCACTCAACAAAAGCCTACCCGCCGCCGAACTCAAGCACCTCAACCTCGGTTACATGCGACTAACCGACAGCGCTCCCATGATCATTGCCCAGCATCTGGGGCTGTATCAAGAGTTTGGCTTAGATGTGACGCTGCATCGTGAAGTATCTTGGGCCAATATTCGCGACAAAACTATCACCAGCACATTCGACGCGTGCCAAATGTTGGCGCCGATGCCATTAGTGACAACCTTAGGCGCGGCCGGCATTCGCGCGCCGATCATCACCGGATTAGTGCTCTCGTTAAATGGCAACGGTGTAACCCTGTCCTCATCACTATGGCGCAAAATGACCCAGTGCACTGATGGCAGCCAACCCATTAATGATGCTTTGGCATCAGCACAGGCGCTCAGGGCCGTGCTCGACACGACCCAAAGCAGCCCAATTACACTTGCCACCGTGCACTCTTTTTCTAGCCACACCCTACTGCTGCGCAAATGGTTGATAGCCGGCGGCATTAACCCAGATACCGAAGTCCGTATTATTGTGCTGCCGCCAGAGCAGATGGTCGATAGCTTAGCTCAAGGTGTTATTGATGGTTTTTGTGTTGGCGCACCGTGGAACAATATTGCCGTTGAATACGGTATCGGCATCATGGCTACGACCGGCTTTGAAATATGGAACAACGCGCCAGAAAAAGTTTTAGGCGTTTTAGAATCTTGGCACAGCAGAAACCCTGCAACCCATTTGCGTCTGCGTTTAGCATTGATGGCCGCCTGCGCATGGCTATCTAATATGGATAACCGCAAAGCGAGCGTTGAAATTTTATCGCGCCCTGAGTATTTGGACCTTCCCGCCGACTACATCCGTCCATCGCTCATTGGAGAGATCCTTCACGATCGCTCACAGACAGCTCAGAGTCGCAGTAATTTTCACGTCTTTTCGAGTTATCACTCTGGGTTCCCTTGGCGCTCACAGGCTGAATCAATACTTGACCAATTTGCCCCTCTGCTTGGTAAGCCCGTTGATTCAGAAAAAATGGCTTCTCTGGCACAGCAGTGTTTTCGTAGCGATCTCTATCGCGAAGCAGCAACGCGAGCAGGATTGAATTACCCCAAGCAAGACGCTAAACCCGAAGGTGTTCATAGCCAACCGTGGATGCTCGATGAAGACATTGAACTGGGCAGCGATCTAATCGTGAAGCCCAATGCGCCAAAGCGGAACATATAAAAACCTATCGACAAAAAAACGCGCCTGTTTGGTGCCCCAAATTTTTCCACGCTTTAACTCCGCCAGCGTTAATTGCATTCATTCAATAGCGCGAGAATGTTTTTTTTCGCTATATGCAGATTTTTTCAGGACTTTCTTCACCTAAAAATAATTTTTTACCTGATTTGAAAAATCTGGCACAGTTATTGGATGGTGCATAGTAAGTTCTGACACACAACATCTCATTATTGATTATTCCCACCGGGTAACGATGCCCGCCTGCTTCCGTTAGCGCGGAGAGCCGGCGGGCATTTTTTTTGTCATTTTTAATCACGAGGTATCCATCCTATGCATCGCTCTATGAACAAAAAAACCACACTCAACATTCGCCGCACGCTAAAAACGTTAGCCTCGGCAAGCCTGCTACTTGGTGCTAGCTGTGCTCTAGCCGAGTTGGGTGAACCAGAAAAAGATGAACTTCGTTTTGGCTTCATTAAGCTGACCGATATGGCACCTATTGCGATCGCTTATGAAAATGGTTACTTCGAAGACGAGGGCCTCTACGTCACGATTGAGGCGCAAGCCAACTGGAAAGTACTGCTTGACGGCGTCATCGACGGCAAATTAGACGGCGCCCATATGTTAGCTGGGCAGCCTCTGGCCGCGACCATTGGCTATGGCACCAAGGCCCATATTGTTACTCCATTCAGCATGGATCTAAACGGCAATGCGATTACTGTATCGAATGATATTTGGGAACAAATGAAGCCCTATGTACCAGTTGAAGACGGCAAACCGGTTCACCCAATCAAAGCCGACTACATGAAACCCGTGGTTGACAAATTCACGGCCGAGGGCAAACCGTTTAAAATGGGCATGGTTTTTCCAGTCTCAACGCACAACTATGAACTGCGATACTGGCTGGCTGCAGGGGATATTCACCCAGGTTACTATGCGCCGCATAAAGGAGACAGCAGCGGTACACTGGATGCACAGGCGTTGCTGTCGGTAACTCCGCCACCACAAATGCCTGCTACGTTAGAGGCGGGAACTATTTACGGCTATTGCGTGGGCGAGCCCTGGAATCAGCAAGCTGTCTTTAAAGGTATTGGGGTACCCATCATCACCGATTACGAAATCTGGAAGAACAATCCAGAAAAAGTATTCGGTATGACTAAAGAATTCACCGAAAAGTACCCCAACACAACAGCTCGCGTTGTTAAAGCCTTACTGCGCGCAGCTAAATGGCTCGACGAAAATGACAACGCTAATCGTCCGGCCGCCGTCAGGATTCTTTCTCAGAGTAACTACGTTGGCGCCGACTACGACGTCATTGCCAATAGTATGACCGGCACCTTTGAGTATGAAAAAGGCGACAAGCGCTCGATCCCCGACTTCAATGTGTTCTTCAGACACTTCGCAACGTTTCCCTTTTACTCCGATGCAATTTGGTATTTAACTCAGATGCGTCGCTGGGGACAAATCTCAGAGCCTAAATCTGACCAATGGTACTTCGATGTTGCCGCCAGTGTTTATCGCCCTGACATTTACAAAACTGCAGCGCTGGAGCTTATTGAAGAAGGCATTATGAGCGCCAAAGACTTCCCCCAGTTTGCTAAAGAGACGGGGTTCCGTGCACCACAAAAAGATTTTATTGATGGCATTGTCTACGACGGCAGCAAACCCAATGAGTACTTAAAGAAATTTCCAATTGGGCTAAAAGACCAAGTGCTCTAACGTAAAAAATTGAACCATCGGCAAGCCGCACCGGCTTGCCGATGGTTTCAACGTCCTGCTCGATATGAGTATTCACGAACCATGCTTGACTAAATTTAAACGATGGCCAACGCAATGAGCACAGCAACATTTACATCTAAGATAGAGAGATTGCAGTCTCTGATCACAGTAGCAAATCTTTTAAGCACGTTAAGTAAAACATTTAAATCGGCAGCCCTGCCCGTGACTGGCATTGTTGTATTCCTACTGCTGTGGCAAGCAACGGCCACCAATATTGTTACCTCGCTAGGGCAATTTCCTGGCCCGGTAGATGTATGGACTCAATCGAAAGGTTTAATCCAAGAACATCAGGCTGAACGAGAAAAAGCAGATAAATTCTACGCCCGCCAAGAAGCACGCAACGCAAAGAAGTTAGCCAAAAACGCAGATGCTGTGATAAAGACCCGCCCCTATACGGGCAAGGCCACTTACTTTGATCAAATTTTTACGAGCCTTTACACGGTTGCATTTGGTTTTTTCATTGCAACGCTAGTAGCCATTCCGCTTGGCATTGCTTGTGGACTCAGCGAGCGAGTCTACCGAGCCATCAATCCTATTATTCAAACGTTTAAACCGGTCTCACCATTAGCCTGGCTGCCACTCGTCACTATGGTGGTATCAGCGCTCTATGTCAGTGAAGACCCCTTCTTCGAAAAGGCTTTTTTAACGTCCGCATTCACCGTCGCACTTTGCTGCCTGTGGCCCACTGTCATCAATACGATCGTTGGTGTTGCCAGCATTGACCGCGACCTTATTGATGTAAGTCGCGTGTTGCGCTTGTCGTGGCCGGTCTATATCAAAACCATTGTTATTCCATCGGCTATTCCACTGATTTTTACTGGGCTGCGCCTCTCACTGGCCACAGGCTGGATGGTACTGATTGCCGCTGAAATGTTGGCACAGAACCCAGGCTTGGGGAAATTTATTTGGGATGAGTTCCAAAACGGATCATCCAGCTCACTCGGCCGAATTATGGTGGCGGTCATTACCATTGGCATTATCGGTTTCATTTTAGATCGCCTGATGCTGGCTTTACAAAAACGTGTGAGCTGGGACAAACAAGCGATTTTCCGCTAGACACAAGGTTTTACGCCAGCCGTCAAGCAATAGAACTGAGTTTATTGAAGGAAACGAGCATGCAAAGAAACTACCTAAAAGTAAGCCAAGTAGGTATTGAATTCCCTACTGATGGCGAGCCATTTCGCGCGCTGCAAAATGTTAATTTATCGATTGCCAAAGGCGAATTTATTTCGCTCATTGGTCACTCTGGTTGCGGCAAGTCGACCGTGCTGAATATTATTGCTGGGCTTTATCAGGCTTCCGAAGGAGGCATTATTCTAGAGGGCCGCGAAGTTGACGAGCCGGGTCCAGATCGCGCTGTTGTTTTTCAAAACCATGCCTTACTGCCATGGTTGAGCGTTTATCAAAATGTGGAGCTCGCGGTTAAATGTGTATTTAAACATAGCAAAACCAAAGCCGAAATTCGCGAATGGGTTGAGCATAATCTTAGTTTAGTGCATATGGATCACGCGCTGCACAAACGCCCTGGCGAAATCTCAGGCGGCATGAAACAGCGCGTAGGCATCGCCCGATGCCTAGCTATGCAGCCCAAAGTATTGCTCATGGATGAGCCGTTTGGTGCGCTCGACGCGCTAACCCGAGCACACCTGCAAGACTCACTGATGGACATTCAAAATGAACTCGGTAATACCGTAGTCATGATTACTCACGATGTCGATGAGGCGGTACTTTTATCAGATCGTATTGTAATGATGACCAATGGCCCTGCAGCCTCTATTGGCGAGATACTCGATATTGATTTACCGAGGCCTCGAGATCGCTTAGCGCTTGCCGAGGATGTCCAATATAACGCCTACCGCCAACAGGTTTTACGGTTTTTATACGAAAAACAGAAGAACCCGGCAAAAAAGTCGGCGTCGATTGCACCTGCTGAGCTCCTGCCTAGCAGCTCAAAAAAATCAGTAGCAGCTTAAAAATTACAAAGCAGAACGGCAAAGAGGAAAACTATTCAATGTTAAAAATCGTTGTTGTCGGAAATGGCATGGTGGGACATCATTATGTGGAGCAACTAGCAGCCGCGGACGTCGAGGCTCATATCACAGTTATTGGCGGAGAGGATCGTCCAGCTTACGATCGAGTGCACCTCTCAGAATTTTTCTCTGGACGCACTCCAGAGGACCTTGCGCTGACCACCCAAGAGCACTACCAAGAGCTCGGCGTTGAAGCGCACTTTGGCGACGCCGTAGCGAGTATTGATCGAGATAAAAAAACTGTTAGCACTGTTAATGGTAAACAGTTTGCTTATGACAAACTCGTTCTAGCTACAGGGTCCTATCCATTTGTACCGCCCGTAAAAGGCAACGACCACGAGTCTTGTTTGGTCTACCGCACCATTGATGACCTTGACAACATTCAAGCACAAGCCCAAGGTAGCAAAGTGGGTGTTGTGGTGGGCGGCGGTCTGCTTGGGTTGGAGTGCGCCAACGCCGTTAAAAACTTGGGTTTAGAAACTCACGTTGTTGAATTTGCTCCAGGCCTAATGGGCGTTCAGCTGGACGCTGGCGGCAGTGCAATGTTGCGCCGAAAAATCGAAGCGCTCGATGTTAAAGTTCACACCAGCAAAGCAACTCAGGTAATTGAAGCTAACGCTGATGGCGACTCACGCCTCATTATGCGGTTTGCTGACGGCAGTTCACTGACTACCGATATGATCGTCTTTTCTGCAGGTATTCGGCCCTTTGATCAACTGGCTCGAGATTGTAATCTCAAGGTTGGCGAACGGGGCGGCATTGAAGTAGACCAACAGTGTAAAACAAGCGATAACAATATTTTTGCTATCGGCGAGTGTGCACTTTTCGATGGCAGAATTTTTGGTTTGGTCGCACCCGGTTACCGTATGGCTGAAGTCGCTGCGAGCCAGCTGGGCCATGACAGCACAACTTTCCAAGGTGCCGACATGAGCACTAAGCTCAAACTACTGGGCGTTGATGTCGGCTCAATTGGTGACGCTCATGGCAGTGAAGCCGGCGCTGTAGCCTATACCTTTAGCGACGAGCGTATCGATGTTTACAAACGTCTCATTGTTAGTGCCGATGGAAAAAACCTACTAGGCGCGGTGCTCGTTGGTGACTGCTCAGACTACGACACACTGTTGCAATACTTCCTCAATGGCATCGCACTACCCACCGACCCCCAAACACTGATTTTACCCTACAACGCGGGCGGCGCTCCTGCCCTTGGCGCGGCTGCACTCCCGGCTACCGCAACAATCTGCTCTTGTCACAACGTCAGTAAAGGCGACATTGTCACTGCAATGGATGCCGGCTACTGCTCATTGGGTGAGGTCAAAGCTGAAACTGCTGCAAGCACTGGCTGCGGCGGCTGTGCAGCATTGTTGAAAAGCATTGTCGACGATGAATTGACCTCTCGCGGCCTTGAAGTAAATAAAGCCATGTGCGAGCACTTCAACCTTACGCGTCAAGAGATGTTTCATATTATAAAAGTTGAATCGATCAAAAGCTTTGCAGAGCTGATTGAAAAACACGGTAGCGGGCGTGGTTGCGAAATATGTAAACCCACCGCCGCTTCAATTCTGGCCTCATTATGGAATGACTATGTGCTAGAAGAAAAACATGTTGGCCTGCAAGACACCAACGATACTTTCTTGGCCAATATGCAAAAGAACGGAACCTATTCTATCGTGCCACGCATAGCCGGTGGTGAAATCACACCCGACAAATTAATTGTGCTTGGTCAGGTCGCTAAAAAATATAAACTCTACACAAAAATTACTGGCGGACAGCGTATTGACTTATTTGGCGCACGCGTACAGCACCTGCCGGCCATATGGCAAGAATTAATTGAAGCGGGCTTTGAGACCGGCCACGCTTACGGTAAAGCATTGCGCACCGTAAAATCTTGCGTTGGCAGCACTTGGTGTCGCTATGGTGTGCAAGACAGTGTCGCTATGGCGCTATATATAGAAAACCGCTACAAAGGCCTGCGCTCCCCTCACAAACTTAAATCAGCTGTTTCAGGATGTACCCGCGAGTGTGCCGAGGCCCAGTCGAAAGACTTTGGTGTGATCGCCACGGAAAATGGCTGGAACCTGTTTGTGGGCGGCAATGGCGGTATGAAGCCACGCCATGCAGATTTGTTTGCCACCGACCTTGACGATGAAACACTCATAAAATATATCGACCGCTTCCTGATGTTTTATGTGCGCACGGCCGACCGGTTACAGCGTACTTCAGTGTGGATGAGCAACCTTGAAGGCGGACTCGAGTATCTGCAGCAAGTTATTATTGAAGACTCACTAGGCATTGGCGCCGAGCTTGAAGAGCAGATGAATAATATTGTGGACACGTATCAGTGCGAATGGAAAACCACAATCGAAGATCCTGAAAAGCTTAAACGCTTTCGCCAATTCGTCAATTCCAAAGCCGAAGACCGTGACATCATTTTTGTTGAAGAGCGCGGCCAACCCAGACCCGCTACCGAAGAAGAGCGTATAAAAATTTTGGCTTTATCGGCCTAGGAGATTGGACTGTGATCACTGCACTAAACACTACCGAACCAAAAATAATCCCTCTGTGCGGGCAATCTGACCTCATCCCCAACTCTGGTATCTGTGCAGCGGTGGGTGATCAACAAATTGCTATTTTTTTCTTACCCGATGAAACACCTCAAGTCTATGCCATAGATAATTGGGACCCCATAGGCAAAGCTAATGTATTAGCACGGGGGATCGTTGGTGATGTAGACGGTCGCCTAGTAGTCGCCTCGCCGCTTTACAAGCAGCACTTTGATCTGATAACGGGCGAATGCCTCGAAGATGATCAAGTATCCGTTGCCACCTACTCGGTCACCTTGCTTGCCAATCAAGTACAACTGAGCCTGTGATTTTTCATTGATGAATCACAGCGACAACTTAGACACAACTGGCTTAATAAAAACAACTTGCCCTTACTGTGGCGTAGGTTGTGGCGTCAATGCAACCGTTGCTAATAACGAAATTATTGCGGTGTCTGGCGATAAAGGCCACCCCGCTAATTTTGGCAAACTCTGTGTTAAAGGCGCAGCTCTCGATAAAACCATGGGCAAGCAAGGACGGCTCCTGCAGCCAAGTATCAATGGTCAAACTGTCGCATGGGAAACCGCAATCAAAACTGTTGCCGACAAATTTAATGCTATTGTTGCGAAACATGGCCCGGGCGCAATTGCCTTCTACCTGTCGGGGCAGCTACTCACCGAAGACTATTACGTTGCCAATAAACTCGCTAAAGGATTTATTGGTACTGGCCATGTCGACACTAACTCGCGTCTATGTATGTCGTCAGCCGTTGCGGGTTATAAGCGGGCCTTCGGCGCCGATGCCGTGCCCTGCAACTACGATGACCTCGAGCAATGTGATCTGCTTGTGCTAACTGGCTCTAACGCCGCGTGGACTCACCCGGTACTGTATCGCCGCATCGCCGCTGCTAAAGAAAAAAATGCCGCCATGAAAGTGGTGGTGATCGATCCTCGTCAAACTGCCACCTGCGATCTAGCCGATTTACATTTGGCCATCGCACCAGGCTCGGATAGCTTCGTCTTTAATGGCTTGTTGCGCTATCTGGATAACACTGGCAACCTCGACAATGACTACATTGAGCAAAATACCCAAGGGTTTAAAGCCGCGCTAACAGAAGCTGCAGCGCTGACTCAGGCCGAGCTTGAAGAGGCTACAGGGCTTAGCCGAAAAGACCTAAACACCTTTTATCAATGGTTTGCCCAAACCGAAAAAACCATAACCTTTTACTCGATGGGTGTGAACCAGTCGGCCACCGGCACCGATAAATGCAATGCCATTATCAATTGCCATTTGGCCACTGGGCGAGTGGGCAAGGTGGGCGCGGGACCGTTTTCAATTACTGGTCAACCCAACGCTATGGGTGGTCGTGAAGTGGGCGGCCTTGCCAATATGCTGGCGGCTCATATGGATTACAACGCCGACAACCTGGTAACGGTTAGCGAATTTTGGCAGTGCAAAAACATCAGCCAACAGGCTGGCTATAAAGCGGTTGATATGTTCGATGCCGTGGCCGACGGAACCATCAAAGCCATTTGGATTATGGGCACCAACCCCGTTGTGAGTATGCCCAATGCCAGTCGTGTGCAAGCCGCTCTGGAGCAATGTGACACGGTCATTGTCTCAGACTGCATTGCGCAAACGGATACCACAGCAACAGCTAATATACTGTTGCCCGCCAGCGGCTGGGGCGAAAAATGTGGCACAGTGACCAATTCTGAACGACGAATTTCACGCCAACGAGCGCTGCTAACACCTGTCGCAGAAGCCAAATCAGACTGGTGGATCATCTCGCAAGTAGCCACCGCTATGGGCTTTAACGAAGCCTTCAATTACCGATCTGCGCGCGATATTTTCGCCGAGCATGCTCGACTCAGCGGTTACAAAAATAATGGTGCTCGCTTATTTAACATTAGCGCGCTAGCCGATATTTCACTGGCCGAATACGATCAACTCAAGCCTATTCAGTGGCCAATTACTCCCGCAAAACCCAATGGTACTGAACGCCTTTTTGAAGACAGCAAATTTTTCACCACCAGTGGCAAAGCACAATTCATTTCCATTCGTGCATCCCTGCCCCAGCAAAAAACGCGACAAACTTTATTTCCTTTGACGCTGAATACGGGCCGCATTCGGGATCAGTGGCACACGATGACCCGAACTGGACGCGCCAGTGAACTATTGGCGCATATTGATCAGCCCACGGTTGCCATCAATCCAAAAACAGCACAAGCGGCTGGGCTCATGGACGGTGATTTAGCTGAAGTCTCTACCGCACAAAGCAGCATTAAAGTCATCACCCTGATAGATCCAGTAATGGTTGCTGGGCAGCTCTTTGTACCGATTCATTGGAATGATCAATTCGCCAGCAGTGCACGTGTCGATACTTTAGTGGCTGCTATCACCGATCAAGTTTCAGGGCAGCCAGAATTTAAATTTAGCCGCGCCGCCATTCAAAAAGTAAAGACCTCCTGTTGGGCCACTATCGTAAGTCGTCACAAACTGGATTGCTCTGACTTTATTCACTGGACCCTTACGCCACTGGCTGACGAGCTTGGATTTCTTTACCAAGTTGCCTTGGCTGACAACTTCAACTGGCCGAGCTACATCGCCGCAACGAATAGCGATACATCTGCTACTCCTCGGGCCTATGCTGAATTTTCCGACAAGGCCAATTTAATTCACCGCTTGATTAGCTATACCGACGAGCACATGCAACTAGCCGTGTTCAGTCACCGCGACAAAGCGGCGCTTCCGCCTAAACCTTGGATGCAAACACTGCTGACTAATAGTGATCGCGATACCTACTGGTCATTGTTATCCCAACCCAACACTAGCTCGGCAAATGCCAGCAGCAAACTCATTTGCTCGTGCTTTAAGGTCAGCGAACAGAGCATAGTCGATGCAATTACTGCCGGCGCCAACTCAGCTACCGAATTGGGCCTGCAATTGAAATGCGGCACTAACTGCGGCTCTTGCATTCCTGAGCTCAACAACCTTATCACGCAATCAGATCATTCGAAGCTGCATGAAGACGCAGCCTCACAGCCTATCATCAGTGCAATTGGATAAAACACTATGGACAATATTTTAAAATTATTTGCCAACCAGACACCGTCTAACCCATCCCTCACTGCGGTCGAGAAGAAAGCCACCGGAGAGGTGTTTTTGGTAGGCGCCGGGCCTGGTGATCCGGAGCTGATTACCGTGAAGGCGATGCGTGCATTGCAACAGGCCGATGCGATTGTTTACGACCGCTTGGCCAACCCTGCATTGCTAGATTACGCCCAAACTCATTGCGATCTCATTTATGTAGGTAAAAGAAAAGACCAACACACCATGCCGCAAGAGCAGATTGGCGAACTACTGGCCATACTCGCTCGCTGTGGAAAAAACGTGGTGCGTTTAAAAGGTGGCGACCCCTTTATTTTTGGGCGCGGCGGTGAAGAGATTGAACATTTAAACGAGCAAGATATTCGATGCCATATTGTGCCCGGCATCACCGCAGCTATTGGCTGCGCCGCTGCTACGCAGATACCGTTAACCCATCGCGATCACGCCCATGCTGTGACCTTTATTACCGGCCATCGGCAGCATGACAAGCTGCATATCAACTGGGATCTGGCCCTGCAAGAAGACAGTACCGTGGTGTTTTATATGGGCCTGTCTAACCTCAAGGAAATCACCTCGGAGCTTATTGCTCGTGGCTGCCCAACAGAAAAACCCTTCGCTGTAGTTGCACAAGGTACCGCCGAGACTCAACAAGTATTGGTTGGCACCATTGGCGATATTACCGAGCGACTCGCACAACATCCACTGCCCTCACCCGCGCTATTGATTATGGGCGATGTGGTTAAAGCCAATGGCTATGCGCAACAACTGGCCGACCATACAATTGCCATTCCAACTGAGCTACAGTGTTCACAGATGCTGTGTTAAGAGATGCTTTAACCGCAATGGCAGCCTAAGCTTGCACGCCGCGCAATAAGGGCACAAATCTTACCGGCAATAAATTCTCTTCGACTAAATCCTTACCGGTTTTGCGAATCACGCGAAGATACTGGTCGCCATTTTTTTCTTCCAGCGGCAACACCATGCGGCCGCCAATAGCTAATTGCTCAAGCAACATTTTTGGTATTTCGGTGGCCGCTGCTGTAATAATAATGCCGTCATACGGAGCCCTGTCTTTCCAACCCACAAAGCCGTCGCCATGGCGGTACTCAATATTTCGATAACCGATGTCGCGCAGACGGGCCTCGGCGGATTCTTGCAAAGAGCGTATTCGCTCGACGGTATAGACACGCTTAACCAATGCCCCTAGCACGGCTGTTTGATACCCACAGCCTGTGCCCACCTCTAAAATGGTTTGCACTCGAGAGCTCGCAAACAATGCCTGGGTCATCAGCGCCACAATATAAGGCTGCGAAATAGTTTGGCTTTGCCCTATGGGTAGCGTGGCATCTTCGTAAGCACGGTACTGCAGTGCCGGCTCAATAAACAGGTGGCGAGGCACAACACGCAGAGCCTCGAGCACACGCTCGTTGGTAATACCCTGGTCTATCAGCGATTGAATCAGACGATTGCGTGCGCGCTGTAAATTAGGATTAGACTCTGTAGCCACTGTATTCATAAATCTATTGTGATCTCGTTGTGATAAACCTGCCTCTCATATTGGCATGTCTCATATTGGCAGTCTCGCGCTGCCGATCTTATGCGTTCAGGCCTGTGCCTCTAACGCTGCAACATGCAACATGAAAAACCTCATCAATTATCTGCCAAGGCATAAGCAGAATTGTAACCGCCCTATTATCCCATAACGCACAAAACAGCTATATCGTAACAATTTGACAGGACTATCATTTGCGCGCTTTTCTATCGTGCACTGGCATCACTGTAATGGAGTAATTCGCGCAGCAACATGGTGGCGTAACTGCCTGTGGGCAATTCAAAATACAACACGATATCTTGCCCTTCCTGGCTCCAATCAAGAAACGCCGGTATAGCGCGAAAGGCACGCCGCGCAGGTTTAATATCAGCCGCATTTAAGCACTCTATAAGCTCGGGATATTGCTCAGCGACCTGCCGTTCATACGTGCCCGCCAAGACAGTACTGGCTTCATAATATGAGCCGCACAGCAAGCCTGCCACATGTATATCGCCAGCGTCTAAACGCTCATTCATTTCAGCTGGCTGATCTTGCTGACTGCCTGCCTGTACCGGCTCAAGTGATTGCTCGCTTGCTTGGTCCGTCACTTTGAAGAAACTATTGGTGCCATTAAGCATCAACAGGTCCCCCTCGCAATACCTCGACCAGTTACCTTGAGCCACTCTCAATTTTAAAAGCTCATTAAACAAAAAGCCCCGCAGTGCCGACAAATACAAGCCTCTTTTATCTCTTGAAGCGCGCCGACCACTAATAAAAGTATCGATTGCACGATTCAGATTTAAGCCATGATAGCCAAAACGCTGATCACCAAAATAGTTGGGGAAACCATTGCTGCGTATGCGATCCACACGCTTGCTAAATGCTTTTAGCACTTGAGTATCGGTAATGTCGGCGTCTATCGCTCGAATGCGCAAGCAAAAGACATTACCTTTGTGTGCGCCCCGCGTGAGTTTTTTTCGATGGAACTGTGACTCAACAATTTGCCACTGTGCGAGGCTATCTTCTGCTATGTTGAAGGTGCTATTAGCCAGTGGAATTGTGCCTTGCACGCTAAACCACTGTTGGGTGTGGGCATGCTTGTCTTTCAAACCCGCATAACCAATATCGCGAGCCGCACAGCTAGAGTGTTTGGCTAATGCATCACGCACCTGCAAGGTCGTCATACTCGCTTTGTTAATACAGTAGTAAATATGCTGACCGCTGCCGCTAGGCACAAAACCTAATTTTTCGGTCACCTTAAAGTCGGCCAACTCACTGCGCATCATGCCACTGAGCGTCGGTTCTCCATAGGCATAAGGGAGTTGCTGTGTATTGCTGGGGTAGGTTTTCAAAGCGCAGCGTCGATTAGGAGCGACCCTCTGACGCTTGCTTGTTCGGCACGAGGGTCAAGCACATGCGGCAGCATCAGCTATTGCCCACGGCAGACTCAAGCAACACCACCGCAAAACAAGCAATGCCCTCGCCGCGGCCAGTAAAACCTAATTGCTCGCTGGTGGTTGCCTTAATCGAAATGGCATCGAGTGCCACGCTCGTATCGCGACTAATATTTTCACGCATGGCCGGGGTATAGGGCGCCATGCGCGGCTGCTGAGCCACGATAGTCATGTCGGCGTTGGCTAGCTGATAACCTCGCGCTGTAACGAGTTTCATCACCTCGCACAAAAGTTCGCGTGAATTAGCGTTGGCATATTGAGGATCGGTATCGGGAAAATGCTGGCCTATATCTCCCAGCGCTAACGCACCGAGCAGCGCATCGCACAGGGCATGCAGTAAAACGTCACCATCTGAGTGCGCCATCAACGAACGAGTATGCGGGATTTGCACGCCACCCAGTGTAATGTCGCTGTCGCTATTATCGGCTACCGGAGCAAAAGCATGTACATCAACACCCTGCCCTATCCTTATGCTCATGCTGGTGACTCCTGCTCGCTGGCTGTTTCACGCAAATAAAATTCAGCTAGTGCCAAGTCGGCTTGAGTGGTTATTTTTAAGTTGCGTGGATCACCCACCACCAATCGAACCGGTAAGCCTGCGAGTTCGACCGCACTCGACTCATCGGTAATAACTTGCACAGATGGGTTGTGCTGCTCACTTTGCCCATGCGGGGCACCACTCAGAGCAGCTTGCATGGCGTCGCATAGTAAACTGTAGCGAAACATCTGTGGCGTTTGTGCCTGCCAAATTGTATTTCTATTGAGCGTACGGGTAATCGTCGCGCCACCGGTTGAATCGGTTGTTGCAGCCAGCTTAATTGTATCGTGCGGCTGCGTTGCCAGAATTCCACCGACGGCGTCATTATCCAACGTGTTCATCAAGTGACTCAACACTGGCTGACTCAACAGGGGTCTGGCTGCATCGTGCACCAAAACCCAATCGTTAGCATCTGCAAGCCCGCTTAGCGCCTGCAATGCATGAAGCACCGACATTGCGCGGGTTTCGCCGCCTTGAACAACTTGGAATTTGGCGCAACTAGGCAGAGGCAATTCGCTAAACCATGTATCTTGCTGACTAATAGCCACCACAATGCGCTCAAAGCGCTGCGATTCGGCCAGTGCTTGCACGCTGTGAAGAATAACTTCACGACCATCAAGCTGTGCATACTGCTTGGGTAACTCGCACCCAAAGCGTTGCCCGATGCCAGCCGCCGGCACAATAGCCCAGTAATGATTACGTTGCTGCATACGTGATACTCAGCGGCCAGTCATACAAGCAAAATAAGGATTAACGGCTTTTACTGGCTGAATTTTTAATGGGTTCGTCAAAAAACATAAAAAACGTTTCGTCGTCTTTAACCAAGCCTAGGTCTTCTCGGGCCCGCGCCTCAATTTGACCGGTACCTTTCTTTAAGGTGGCAATTTCCGAGAGCAAGCGATCGTTGCGACTTTGTAGCGCATCATTAGCCAATTGCTGCTTAAATAGTTGTTCTTCCAGTTGCGTCGTATGCTTAAGGCTACCCTCACCCCACCACAAGCGATATTGCAGTGTGATCAATATACACAGCACCAGCAACACCAATGCCACCGACGCCCAACGACTCAGCTTGTTGTAAAGCAGTGCCTCGCTTGGAGCCTCATTGGTTGGCCTGCCTTTCACAGCTAGCGCCCCCATCTGCTGGGCGACTTATTGATAGTTGATGTAGCCTCTAGCACTGGCGGCTCCCAAAAAATGATACACGCGTGCGTACCTAATCAATCAAATTTTAAATTCAGCTCGGCCATTATAGGGCGCAAGACTACCCAGCTCTGACTCGATGCGCAGCAGGCGATTATATTTTGCAACGCGATCGGATCGGCATAGAGAGCCCGTTTTAATCTGACCGGCGGCAGTACCTACCGCAAGATCTGCAATTGTAGTGTCTTCTGTCTCACCGCTTCTATGTGAAATAACAACGGTGAAATTGGCGTCTTTGGCCATTTTAATGGCGTCGAGCGTTTCACTCAAAGAACCAATTTGATTGAATTTAATGAGAATTGAATTAGCAATTTTTTCATCAATGCCACGCTTTAATATCGCAGTGTTGGTAACAAATAAATCGTCGCCCACCAATTGAACCTTGTCGCCTATTTTTTGCGTCAAATCAGCCCAACCTGCCCAGTCGCTTTCATCCATGCCATCTTCAATAGACAAAATGGGATAATTCCTTGAAAGCTCAGCAAGATAATCGGCAAAACCGGACGCATCGAATGACTGCCCTTCGCCTGACAAATTGTAGTTGCCCTCTTTGTAGAACTCAGACGCTGCACAATCGAGAGCCAAGGTAATTTCATCACCTAGTTGGTAGCCCGCAATACCTACTGCATCAGAAATCAATGACAATGCTTCCGCATTAGAAGCAAGATTAGGCGCAAAGCCGCCTTCATCACCCACTGCGGTATTGAGGCCCCTATCGCTGAGGACTTTCTTCAAAGCATGAAAAATTTCAGCACCACAACGCAGCGCTTCGGCAAAGCTTTTTGCGCCTACTGGCTGCACCATGAATTCTTGAATATCAACGTTGTTATCGGCATGCTCTCCGCCGTTAACAATATTCATCATAGGCACTGGCATGGAGTATTGGCCTGGCGTGCCGTTTAGGTTAGCAATATGCTCGTACAACGGAATACCTGCATCATTCGCCGCCGCTTTAGCCACCGCCAACGAAACGGCTAAAATGGCATTAGCACCTAAATTCTTTTTATTGTCGGTTCCATCAGCATCCAGCATCGCTTGGTCAATCTGGCGCTGTTCAAGTGCATTCATACCCACCAACAAAGTATTGATGGTGGTATTGATATTACCTACCGCTACCAGCACACCTTTACCCAAATACCGGCTTTTATCGCCATCGCGCAACTCGAGCGCTTCACGCGAACCTGTTGAGGCTCCTGATGGCGCACAGGCTAGGCCTACTGCACCGGATTCGAGTAGAACCTTGGCTTCGATGGTGGGATTACCACGCGAATCTAATACTTCAAGTGCACTTACAGATTTAATGGTCGACATAAAAATTGCTACCTCAGTTAACAAGCGTTAACGCTTGCGTCAATACGAAAAAGAGCGCCAAGCTCAAATTAATCAATTACGATTGCAGGCAAACCTTTAGCTAGTGTATCCATAGCCTTCATTTGCTCTAAAAAAGGCTGCAATTGTTTCAGTGGGAGTGCACATGGACCGTCACATTTCGCCTGCGCTGGGTTGGGATGCGCTTCAAGAAACAAGCCCGCTAGACCTTGCGACATACCGGCCAGCCCAAGCTGCACGACTTGCTGCCTGCGTCCATCGGCCGAATCGCTGCGTCCACCCGGTTTTTGCAGCGCATGGGTTACATCAAAAATAACCGGATTACCCATCGATTTCATCGTGCTAAAGCCAAGCATGTCGACCACTAGATTGTTGTAGCCAAAACAACTGCCTCGCTCACAAACCATCAGCTTATCGTTACCTGCTTCTTCACATTTTTTAAAAATATGCTGCATTTCATGGGGAGCAAGAAACTGGGCTTTTTTTATATTAATCACGGCACCGGTTTGCGCCATTGCAGTCACCAGGTCAGTTTGTCGTGACAAAAAAGCGGGCAACTGAATAACGTCAGCCACTTCAGCCACGGCCTGTGCCTGAGCTGGTTCATGCACATCAGTAATAATAGGCACTGCATAAGTCTGCTTCACTTTTTCCAGAATTTGCAAGCCGCGCTCTAAACCCGGCCCGCGAAATGAATGTAGTGATGAGCGGTTAGCTTTGTCAAAAGAAGCTTTAAAAACGTAGGGAATATTAAGCGCTGCGCACACTTCAACAAAGCTGGCGGCAACCTCTAATGCCAAATCTTCAGACTCAAGCACGTTCATACCGCCAAACAGCACAAACGGAAGCTCGTTGGAGATAGAGAGAGAATTAATTTTTAAAGTTTTTTGTTCAGGCATGATCGACATCACTTACGCAAAAGGTTCACTTTAGAAACGGCTATATCCGCTGCTGTTTTTTTAAACCAAAATCAGCTAACGATCGGCATAAGCGACGGCGGCTTTGACAAATCCCGCAAACAATGGATGAGCGTCACGCGGTGTTGAAGCAAACTCTGGGTGGAACTGACAAGCAACAAACCAAGGGTGATCTGCCACTTCAACCACTTCGACCAACTGTTGATGTACTGACCAACCGGCTATGCGCAACCCAGCGGCCTGCAATGGCTCGAGGTATTTTGCATTAAATTCGTAGCGATGACGGTGGCGCTCGTTGATTTCGTTAGTTTGGTAACATTGCTGAGTCGTTGAGCCATCAACCAAAGTGCTTTTTTGTGCACCTAAACGCATACTCCCGCCCAAATCAGAATCATCGGCGCGCGATTGCTTGCTACCGTCTTCATCAATCCACTCAGTAATGAGTGCAATTACAGGGTCAGGGCTTTCGCTATCAAACTCAGTAGAATGCGCATGCGGCAACCCTGCCACGTTGCGCGCGTATTCAATAACTGCTACCTGCATACCCAAGCAAATACCTAAATACGGTATGCGGTTTTCACGTGCGTACTGAACCGTTTTAATTTTGCCTTCAATACCGCGCTCACCAAAACCACCCGGTACCAAAATGGCATCGACGCCTTCTAATTGATCAAGTCCCTGCGACTCCATATCTTCGGAGTCGATGTAACGAATTTTTACCTTCGTACGCAAACTAATGCCTGCGTGCTTAAGCGCTTCATTGAGTGACTTGTAAGCATCGATTAAATCGATATATTTGCCCACCATAGCAACGATAACTTCGCGCTCAGGATTCAACTCGCCTTCAACAACTGCTTCCCACTCAGATAGATCGGCCACTTTGCAATCGAGACCTAGCCGCTGAACAATATACTCATCCAGACCCTTTTTATTCAGCATAATGGGAGCGCGGTAGATGGTGTCAGCATCGGGTAGCGATATAACGGCTCGCTCTTCGACGTTGGTAAACAATGCAATTTTTCGGCGCGCACTCGCGCTAATTTCAATTTCTGAGCGACAGATTAATACATCCGGCTGCAAGCCTATCGATCGCAATTCTTTAACCGAGTGCTGGGTTGGCTTGGTTTTGGTTTCACCGGCCGTTGCAATGTAAGGCACTAACGTCAGATGCATCAATAATGAGCGTTGCGAGCCCAACTCAATTTTTAATTGACGCGCAGCCTCAAGAAAAGGCAGCGATTCTATATCGCCGACGGTACCGCCAATCTCTACCAAGGCGACATCAAAGCCCTCGCCGCCGAGCAACACACGACGCTTAATTTCGTCGGTAATATGCGGAATAACCTGCACTGTGGCTCCTAAATAATCGCCACGGCGCTCTTTACGCAATACGCTTTCGTAAACTCGACCCGAAGTAAAGTTATTGCGTTTGCCCATTTTGGTATGAATGAAACGCTCGTAGTGACCCAAGTCGAGATCAGTTTCGGCGCCGTCTTCGGTTACAAACACTTCACCGTGTTGAAACGGGCTCATGGTACCGGGGTCGACGTTAATATAAGGATCCAGTTTGAGCATGGTGACTTTAAGGCCACGCGACTCAAGAATAGCGGCGAGCGATGCCGACGCGATACCCTTGCCCAATGAAGAAACCACACCGCCAGTAACGAAAATGTAACGCGTCATTTAATGCAAACTCTTAAATAATTTTGGATGATGATGTATCTGATTCATGCAATCGCCAAGGCCTTAATAAATACGGCCTCAACACGCCCAAGACGGCCGGCCAAAAGCCGACCCAGCAGGCATAATTTAAGACGAACACGCCCAAAAAAGGTGGCGAGTAAGAGCATTAATATCAGGCTTTTGTGGCTGCAATACTTCAGTAACAGGCACATTTAGATGGAAGTTCAGCTTAACAGAAAGGCATCGAGGCAACAAACAGCCAAAAAGTGATTTTTATTGCTTAGTGAAAGATATAGGCGGATGAGACAACGTACGGCACCCAGCCCTAGTGTCTTTTTATGCCGATTTCATCAAGGAGCGTTGTGCCTGCATCGAGGAGGCTTGTACCGGTTACATCGAGGCGCTCACTGCCGACTTAAAGGCCCTGACCAATGCGCGCCATCAGATGTCAAAAGGGTCAACTTCGTCTTCAAGTGCCTGCGAGGCCACGGTGCTACTCTCGGGGAAATAGCGATCCATTTCAATCTGGGAGGGCCGCAATGCCTGCGCTCGCAGCGCATCGACATCCGCTCCTATTTTGTCGGCTAGCATTGCCTGACTGCCTTCTTTAACTGCTAGGCGCACCGCGTTGCCCCACACAATCAAATGCGAGGTATTTATGCTGCGGTGCTGTGAATCTTTAGCCCACTCAGAGCCTATCTTTTGGCCTATGCCAGCCATCTGCCGCCTTAATCTGTCGCGCTCAAGTGCATCGGGGGTCGCATCAAGTACAGTGGCCGTTAGCCATTCCCAGCCGTTGGGATAAAGAGCCCAGCCCAAATAGAAGCGTTTTACCCACAGCAGGTAATCCGCTTCGGTTTGCACTGCACCATTAGCTTGATCAGCATCGAACGCCGCTTCAAACACCTGCTGATTCGGCAGCTGTGTTGGCCACTCCTGCCTTGGGCCACTCATACAGGCGCCTAGCAGCAGTACCAGCACATAAGTTACAATAAACCGAGATATAGAATATATATTCATGATAAATATAGTTTTTTTACGCACATATGAATTCAGACTCAAGCAAGGCTCTTATTCTGACACAAGCTAAAGCCTGCAGGAAACAACGAACTTACCCAATAAAGTATAGTTGACACTGCCTTCCCATGGCACGGTTGCGGAGCTGCGAATACAACAACTGGAGCACATTTTTATGATTTCAGTGCAGCTTTCACCGCCCGTTAATCATTTATTCAATAGGTGTTTGCTGTGACGCCCACTCAAAAGCAGGCGCTTATTGTACTTGCTGCCATACTCGGCTACGGCGGCTGGGGCGTTTACAGTAACCTTCTGGATCAACCCTCTGATATGGTCATAGTGGCCTGGCGAGCCGGCGTGATTCAGGGCAGCTACGCGGGGCTACTAACGCTGATCAACTTAGCTCTGCTAGAGCTGCTGTATAAGCGATTACACCAAAGGATGGGGCCAACGCCTGCCATTTTTTGCGCGCTGGTGCTGGCAACAGCGGCTCAGTACAGCCTGATTATCCCTGTACATTTAATTAACGGCACGCCCAACATCGCACTCACATTACTGCCTGGCTTTGTCATTGGCACGCTTTTCAGCTTTGTGTATCTGTGGGGATTGCATCACTCGTCTGCACACAGATGATCCCTAATTTGCTGCGCCATATTATTTCGGTGCGCCAATCCAACCCCGCTTCAAAGCCCCATAGGGCCCAGAAGGCAACGGGGCATGCAATGAACTAAATATAGCGAATAAGATTGAGACCTTCATTATTTTGATAAGATGAGGGCGTTAGTCAACCGTGAATTCGCTGCCTAGAGCAGTCATTATAAAAAACTAGGGAAATTAACTTCAAAAATGATAAGCCATGAACAAATGAACGCTTGCCTGACGGACCTGCTGGGTGGCGAGCAAGCGCAACTAAGCCATTCGATTACACAACTGTCGGTAGCTCGCGAGCTCAAAAGCGGTGAAAAATTATTTGACCAAGGCGCGCATGGCGATTCCATGTATTTGGTCATGCACGGGCGCCTAGTCGCCTCGCTAAAGAATGGTAATAACCCACCCAAAATAGTGATGGAAGTGGGTCGGCACGAAGTGATTGGAGAAATCGCTCTATTCACCGACCAGATGCGCACGGCAACTGTGTTTGCTTCACGAGATAGTCTCGTTTTAGAAATCTCACGAGATAACTTCGAACAGCTTTCAAAGGCCTCACCCGAATTTGCGCTGCATATTTCAAAACGCGTGATCGATCGTTTGAGTCGCTCAATGATGGGCCTGCCATCCCCCAAGCCCAAGGCCAGCATTCTAGTAGTGGTTGCCACACATACGGCTATACGCCATGAATTATTCAATGAGAAATTAGCCGGAGAGCTGACTCGTTTTGGCCCTGTTATTGCGATTAATTCTGCAGATTTTAACGAATTTACCGCGGATCATGCCGCCAGCATTGATAGCCAAGAAAACAGCGCTCGAGATTTTGCTCACTGGATTGATGAGCAAGAAACCAAACATCGATTTATCATTTTACAGGTCGGCTCAGTTAACTCTGAATGGGCTAAAAAATGCGTCGGCTTGGGCGATAGAATCTTACTGCTTGCCGATCACAACACTTCAACGAGCGACAGCACACAATTCGCGAGCAGCATTGCTAATGCGCACGTTGAATCTGAACTGATTATTCTGCACGAGCCCAACACCCAACCTAAAATTGAGGCCCGCACCCTACTACAGGAGCGATGTGTGAATACACATCACAACATCATTTTAGAAAAATCGTCCGACATAGCACGATTGGCCCGATTTTATGCCGACCAATCGGTAGGCTTAGTTTTGGCCGGAGGGGGCGCTAAAGGCTTTGCCCACGTTGGTGCATTCAAAGCACTTTTAGAGGCCGGGATTCCCATTGATAGCGTAGGTGGAACGAGCATTGGCTCAGTCGTGGCCGCCTTAATTGCCATGAATATCGATGTTGATAACATTATTGAAGTGATGCAAGCAGGATTTGTGCAAACCAACCCGTTGAGTGACTACACGCTCCCCTATATTTCTTTGATACGCGGCATAAAACTGAATCAACTGCTCCAACGCTATTGTGGCGAGACCCAAAGAATTGAGGACCTGTGGTTAAAATATTATGCCGTGTCGGCAAATTTAACCGACAACTCTACCGTCGTGCATAGCAACGGAGTGTTATGGCAAGCAATTCGCGCAAGCATTTCGCTGCCTGGCATCCTACCCCCTGTTGTTCGAGACAACCAACTACTAGTTGATGGTGGATTGGTAAACAATTTACCCGTGGATATTATGGCCGCAACCAATGTTGGAAAAATCATTGCCGTTGACTTACAAGGCGGCGCACAGCAATTTCTAGCGGGCGACGCAAATACAAGTAGCAGTCAAACGTTAAAAAAACGTCGATGGTTTTTTGGGGGGAAACCTAGAGCCGAACACAAAGATCCACGTTTATTTGAAATCATGATGCGCGCATCATTAATCAGCAGCGCACAGCAGACCAACAAAAATATTGCTAACGCCGATATTTTTCTCAACCCTCCTATGGACAAGATAGGCTTGCTCGAATTCAATGCATTTGAGCAGATAGTAGAAGCCGGTTACGCACATACCCAGCAAGTGCTGGCCGAAATGGATGGTGTTTTTTAGCACCTATTGATTTTATTATTGACGCCATCGACTCAGACCAACCTGAAGATTCAGTTATACATAATAACGTTATCTAATTTTTGCATCGCGATATCTTTTCTAAAAAACTTAATTAAGTCGCGCTCCATTGCGTACAGGCAGGGCAACAAAAACAAAGTGGTGATGCTTGCCAGCAACACGCCCCACAGCATCACCATAATCATCGGCGTAATTAAATCATAGCTCCCCGATAAACCATAAGCAGCCGGAAAGAGCCCTGCAAAGGTTGTTACCGTGGTAATAACAATCGGTCGTAGCCGGATGCTGGCGCACTCGACGATTTGCCGATCGTGTAAGAGCATCGGTTCATTTTTACCGTGCAGCGCTCTTTCTGTATTAAAGCGATCTAGCATGACCAGCGCATCATTCACAATCACGCCCATCAATCCAGCAATACCAATCAGGCCAGTCATCGACATTTCTAAACCGTGCAAGGAAAA
>Ga0213865_10000232_pt1 | contig 37313 bp, 29 predicted proteins | sample PICome_6_FD_160100 | JGI IMG/M metagenome (GOLD analysis project Ga0213865, IMG submission 160100) | Coastal seawater microbial communities near Pivers Island, North Carolina, United States - PICO282 | ecosystem: Environmental > Aquatic > Marine > Coastal | place: USA: North Carolina...
GCCTTGGCTGTTCTGGCGTTGGCTGACCTGATTGTTGGTGTGAGCAATGATGCGGTAAACTTCCTCAATTCTGCGATTGGATCCAAGGCCTTGAGCTTTCGCGTGATTATGATCGTGGCCAGTGCTGGTGTCGCAGCCGGAGCCATTTTCTCCAGTGGTCTGATGGAAGTTGCCCGCAAAGGCATATTTAACCCCGAAATGTTTGTCTTTTCCGAAATCATGGTGATTTTTATTGCTGTGATGATTACCGACATTCTTTTGTTGGACTTTTTCAACACCCTTGGGTTACCCACCTCCACAACTGTATCCATTGTTTTTGAGCTTCTCGGGGCTGCTGTTGCCATGGCCTTATTGAAAATCTATACTGGAGATGCCAGTGAACAACTCATCGCCTTTATCAATGTCGCCAAAGCATCACAAATTATATTGGGAATTTTCTTATCGATTGTATTTGCCTTTTCCATTGGGGCTATCGTACAATATATTTCCCGTCTGTTTTTGAGCTTTCACTATCAAGAAAAACCCAAATGGATGAGCGCGTTATTTGGTGGAATGGCCCTTACCGCCATTACCTATTTTATCATCATTAAGGGAATAAAAGGGACCCCCTATGCTGGCGAAACTCTCCCTCTTCTTGGCGGTATGACCCTTGGTGAATTTGCCGAAACTGAGCTGATAACAGTGTCCTCAATCGGGCTTATGTTTTGGACTTTGATCAGTATCATTTGGGTTCGTTTTTGGGATATCTACAAAATGATCATTGCCGTTGGCACTTTTTCACTCGCACTCGCTTTTGCGGGTAACGACTTGGTCAACTTCATTGGTGTCCCGATTGCTGCATGGCAATCCTATCAGTCGTGGTTGGCTTCGGGCATAGACCCTGAACTGTTTTCCATGGGGGGCTTGGCTGCCAAAGTCGCAACACCTACCATCTTTTTATTCGTCGCTGGTCTGGTGATGGTTGTTACCTTATGGACCTCTACCAAAGCCAAGAAAGTCGTCAAAACAACCATTGACCTTTCCCGACAAGATAAAACCGAAGAACGATTTGAATCCAATGCCTTATCACGTGGACTGGTCAATACTTTTGTGCGCACAACTGGCGTTATTAATCGGATGATACCCACACCAATTCAAAATCTGATTACCAAACAATTTACCCAGCCCACACTCGAAGAAGCGGTCATCAAAAAAGGGGATTTACCTGCCTTTGATAATGTGCGTGCATCGATCAACCTCACGGTAGCTGCTGTTTTGATTTCAATCGCGACCTCTTATAAGCTCCCGCTTTCAACCACCTATGTGACCTTTATGGTCGCCATGGGAACTTCCCTTGCAGATCGTGCTTGGGGTAGTGATAGTGCTGTCTATCGTGTGGCCGGAGTGATCAATGTCGTCGGCGGGTGGTTTTTGACTGCCTTCATCGCCTTCACAGCATGTGCCTTGCTCGTTACCTTTATCTATTTCGCCAAGTTGGTTGCGATAATTATTTTGCTGATTTTCTCCACAATCATTCTCTACCGAAACTATATTCGATCTCAAAAAGAAAGTAAAACGCTCAAGGAAGAAGATGAACTTTATATGATCGAAGCAGGTTCTGTCCAAGGGCTTATTGCAGAAAGTGGATATAATGTTTCCCGTATGGTTAGCCGTGCCAATGAAATCTATAAAAACTCCATTCATGGCCTTGCCACTGAAAATGTTGAGACGCTGAAAAAAAATAAAAGAAGTGTAAAAAAGCTCGAAAATGAAATCAGTACACTTCGTGATGAACTCTATTACTTTATCAAAGAACTTGACGAAGACAACGTAAAAGCCAGTAAATTTTTTATCGGACTAATCGACTGTTTGGAGGACATGTGTCAATCCCTAGACCTGCTCAACGAAAAGAGTAAAAAACACGTTAGTAACAAACACAAAAAAATCAAATACACCCAAATCAAAGCCCTTAAAAGGATCGAGAATGAGTTGGAGGATTTGTTTTCTGAAATTCGATTTACATTTGACCTCAATGACTTTGATCAAATCAAAGATATCCTACCCAAAAAGGAAATTTTGTTCAACTCGATTAACAGTCGAATTCAAGACCAAGTCAGTCGGACGAGAACAGAAGAATCAAGCCCCAAGAACACCACGCTTTTCTTTGGTATTTTATCTGAAACCAAAGACCTGATCGCCGCAACTATGAACCTGATCGAGCTCTACTATATCGATTATGACAGCGATATTGACCCCTTGATCAAAAAGAGTTCGGAGTCTTAAATCCAGTCGCATTCAATCGAGTAACGCATATTGTGTACCTTTGTACATCAGTTTTCCCTCAACACAGGGTCTAATCCAACGCCTATGCAAAGTTTTCGATCCAAAATCAATTCGAAAAGCGATCGCTTCCTCAGAAATAAGGAAGAGATGCAAGTATTGATTGACGAGCTTCATGCACACCTGACCGTTGCCAAAACCGAAGGCAGCAAGGCATCGATAGAGCGTGCCAGAAAACGAAAAAAGTTTTTGGCAAGGGAACGCATTCAACTTTTACTCGACAAAGACAGCCCATTTATTGAGCTCATGCCCTTGGCTGGCTTGCTCCACGATGGGGGCTTTGGTCCTGGCGGTACAACCGTAGCAGGGATTGGTTATATCAATAAGCGCCTTTGTATTGTCAATGCCAATCTCAGCACACGCAAGGCAGGAACCGTCGATTATGCGACGAGCTTAAAAATCCGTCGTTTGGGTGAAATCGCTTTGGAAAATAAAATCCCAACCATCAACTTGGTGGAGAGTGGTGGTGCAAACCTTCCCGATCAAGATCGGGTCTTTAACAACTATGGTGCAACCTTTAGAGAGATGTCGTTGCGCTCCAAGCAAGGGATTCCCACCATATCGGTCGTATTTGGCAATGCCACGGCTGGCGGTGCCTATGTGCCGGGCATGTCGGACTATACCATTATGCAAAAGGATGCTGCCAAAGTGTTTTTGGCAGGGCCGCCTCTAGTCAAAATGGCAACCAATGAGGATACCAATGCCGAAGAACTTGGGGGTGCAAGCATGCATAGTCACGTTTCGGGTGTTGCCGATTTTTTGGCCGACGACGAAATGGATGCCATCAACATTGCGCGCAACGTTGTAAAAACCCTCAAACCACATACTCCCCACTTTGAACCGCCTAAACCCATCGTGCCGCCACGATATAAGCAAGATGAATTGTTGGGCATTCTTTCTGCCAATCTCAAAAAACCCGTTGATGTCCGTGAGGTCATTGCACGCATTGTGGATGGATCAGAATTTACCGAATTCAAAGAAAACTATGGGATTACCATGGTGTGTTGCTGGACAAAAATCGGGGGCTATCCTGTTGGCATCATTGCCAGTAATGGGGTCATATTTGCTGAGTCTGCCCAAAAGGCCACCCAGTTTATCCAACTTGCCAACAAGTCCAATCTTCCCCTATTGTTTATGCACAATACAACTGGTTTTATGGTTGGGAAATCCTATGAGCAAAACGGAATGATCAACAGTGGCTCACAAATGATTCATGCAGTGGCGGGAAGTACCGTTCCTCATATTAGCTTGCTGATCGGAAACTCCTATGGTGCTGGGAACTATGCCATGTGTGGCCGTTCGTTTTCCCCACGATTTCTGTTTTCATACCCCAATGTCAAAGCCGGGGTAATGGGAGCCGAACAACTCGCTGGTGTGATGGAAATCATCAAACGGAAGTCGGCCGCTTCCGCCAATATCAAAGTGGATGAAAAACAACTCAAAACTGAAAAGGACGCCATCAAAAAAGACGCACAAGCCAAAGCGAGTGTCTGGCATGCCACGTCTGAACTTTGGGATGATGGCGTAATCGATCCGCGTAATACAAGAGAACACCTGACCATGGCTTTGGCCACGGTCTATCAAAACCCCATTGAAGGAACAGATTCTTTTGGTGTGTTTAGAATGTAGTCTTTTTCGAAATCGAAATCTCTGCTATTATCTGCTGTTTTGGTGTGGGACTATGACCCACACATCAAGCAATCGTCGTCTTCGTTTTCTCTTGACTTGGCCAACATCTCTTTCAACTCCCCAGGAGTGAGTGGTTCAACCGCTACGGGCTTTTCAGCCGGCTTGGCCGCTTTGGCTTTTGTGGTTGCAGCTGCTGCCACTGGTTCGGGAACTTTCTCCTCTTTTTTCTTGTCAAGGGTAAACTTGATGGCATCCACTGCCGACTTAGTGCGGAGATAGTACATCCCTGTTTTCAGACCTGACTTCCAAGCATAAAAATGCATCGAGGTCAGCTTGGCCATTGTGGCGCCTTCCATAAACAAGTTGAGCGACTGCGACTGATCGATAAAGTAACCACGCTGACGAGACATATCAATGATGTCTTTCATGCTCATTTCCCAAGCCGTTTTGTAAAGCTCTTTGATGTCGTCGGGAACATTGTCGAGTTGTTGAACGGAACCGTTGGCGCGCATCAACTCTTGCTTGAGGTCTTCATTCCAGAGTCCAAGGTTGACTAGGTCTTCAAGCAAGTGTTTGTTTACAACAATAAACTCACCAGACAGCACCCGACGGGTGTAGATATTGGAAGTATATGGCTCAAAGCATTCGTTGTTTCCGAGGATCTGCGAGGTTGAGGCTGTTGGCATGGGTGCTACAAGCAGGGAGTTGCGAACCCCGTGCTTTTTGACATCCTTCCGAAGAGCGGCCCAGTCCCATCGGCCACTGAGTTCCTCATCTTTGATTCCCCAAAGATTGTGTTGAAACTCCCCTTTGGAGATCGGCGATCCTTTATAGCTTTCATAGGGTCCTTCCTCTTTTGCCACGTCTTTGGAGGCAGTCAAAGCCGCAAAATAAAGCGTTTCAAAAATCTCTTGGTTGAGTGCCTTAGCTTCATCGGAAGTAAAGGGCATCCGCAGTTTGATAAAGGTATCGGCAAGCCCTTGCACACCCAGTCCAATCGGGCGATGCCTAAAGTTGCTATTTTCTGCTTCTTTGACAGGATAGTAATTGCGGTCGATTACCTTATTTAGGTTTTTGGTTGCACGCACCGTCACGTCATATAGCCCCTGGTGGTCAAAACCACCGTCTTTGACAAACATCGGCAAGGCGATAGACGCTAAGTTACAAACCGCTACTTCGTCGGCAGAGGTATATTCCAAAATCTCAGTACACAAATTTGACGAGCGGATAGTCCCTAGGTTTTTTTGATTCGACTTGCGGTTTGCCGCATCTTTATACAACATATAAGGCGTTCCGGTTTCGATTTGAGATTCGAGGATTTTCTCCCAAAGCTCTCGCGCCTTGATCGTTTTGCGACCCTTGTTTTCGGCTTCGTATTCGAGGTATTTTTTCTCAAATTCTTCCCCGTGGCTATCATACAAGCCCGGGCATTCGTTGGGACACATCAATGTCCAAGTTGTATCTTCCTCAACACGACGCATAAACAAGTCGGGGATCCACATGGCATAAAACAAATCGCGGGCACGCATTTCTTCTTTACCGTGGTTTTTCTTCAAATTGAGGAAGTCGAAAATGTCCGCATGCCATGGCTCTACATAAATGGCAAATGAACCTTTTCTTTTTCCACCACCTTGATCGACATAGCGAGCGGTATCATTAAACACACGGAGCATGGGGACGATCCCGTTTGAGGTGCCATTGGTTCCTGCGATATAGGAGCCAGTGGCGCGAATATTGTGAATCGACAATCCAATCCCACCTGCCGATTGGGATATTTTTGCTGTTTGCTTGAGGGTATCATAAATCCCGTCGATGCTATCGTCTTTCATGGCCAGCAAAAAGCAAGATGACATTTGTGGTTTGGGCGTTCCCGAATTAAAGAGGGTCGGGGTAGCGTGGGTAAAATATTTTTTCGACATCAAGTGATAGGTCTCGATCGCCGCGTCGAGGTCGTCGAGGTGAATCCCAACAGAAACGCGCATCAACATATGTTGCGGACGTTCGACAATCTCGCCGTTGAGTTTGAGCAGATACGAACGCTCGAGGGTTTTAAAACCGAAATAGTCATAACCAAAGTCACGGTTGTAGATGATTGTGGAGTCGAGGAGTTCTGCGTTGTCTTTGATAATTTTGTACACATTGTCTGCGAGTAGTGGTGCTTTTTTTCCTGTGCGTGGATTGACGTAAGTGTACAAATCCGTCATCGTATCAACAAAGGATTTTTTGGTGTTTTTGTGGAGGTTTGAAACAGAGATTCGTGCTGCAAGTAGTGCATAATCTGGATGGGTTGTGGTCATGGTGGCCGCGGTTTCGGCAGCGAGGTTGTCGAGCTCCGAAGTGGTTACCCCGTCATACAATCCCTCGATTACGCGCATGGCGACTTTGACTGGATCAACCAAGTCATTTAACCCATAACACAGCTTGCGCACACGTGCTGTGATCTTATCAAACATGATGGGCTCTTTGCGACCATCTCTTTTTAGTACATACATCTCTCCTCTTTTTTTGACAAAAAAATACTACCCCTAAAGGGGACAACTACTCTGCTAAATGTGTGAAAAAGGACCTTAAAAGTCGTCGTCAAACGAATACTTTTCTTTCTCTTCGGTCTCTTGTTTCAATACCCCTGCTTTCTGGTATTCTGAAACTCGCTTTTCGAAGAAGTTTGTTTTTCCTTGAAGCGAAATCATATCCATGAAATCAAATGGGTTGGTTACGTTGTATTCTTTTTCTAGCTCTAATTCGACCAATAATCTGTCGGTCACAAACTCCAAGTATTGCGTCATGAGTTTGGCGTTCATTCCAATCAAACTCACTGGCAACGACTCGGTGATAAATTCGCGCTCAATGGCTAAGGCATCTAAAATAATTTCGCGAATTCGTGCTGGGGGAACTTTGTTGATTAGGTGTTTGTTGTGCAAGTGGACCGCAAAGTCACAGTGCATTCCTTCATCCCGTGAAATCAATTCGTTGGAAAAGGTCAAGCCCGGCATCAAGCCGCGTTTCTTCAACCAAAAAATCGAACAAAAAGCACCCGAAAAGAAAATCCCCTCAACCGCAGCGAAGGCAATCAAACGTTCCGCAAAAGAATCTGACTCCACCCAACGCAGCGCCCACTCGGCCTTGCGTTTGATAGCTGGAAAAATCTCAATTGCTCGAAACAGTTTGTCCTTTTCTGCTTCATCCTTGACATAGGTATCAATCAATAACGAGTAGGTTTCGGAATGAATGTTCTCCATCATGATTTGAAAACCATAGAAAAACTTCACCTCACTATATTGGACTTCATTGACAAAATTCTCAGCCAAATTCTCGTTCACAATCCCATCCGACGCGGCAAAAAATGCCAAGATATGCTTGATAAAATAACGCTCATCGTCATTGAGCTTGTCTTGCCAGTCTGTCAAATCTTGGTGCAAATCGATCTCCTCTGCAGTCCAAAAACACGCTTCTTGTTTTTTATACCACTCCCAAATGTCGTGGTGTTCGATTGGAAAAATTACAAAGCGATTTTTGTTATCCTGCAAAATGGGTTCGACTGCTGCCATAATTTATATTTTGTTTTTTGTGTGTTTTTTGTGTTGAGAAATCAACCTTACAAATCTTCTCTTTTTTTATGAAAATTAAAAGCCATAGTTTTTCACAATGCAACTGATTTTTTAACATTCGTTCAGTTTTTTCCTACGAAACGCTAAACAGTCCTATTATTTAAATTACTGTAAGTCAGTCTTTTAAATCGTCGTATATGGTTTAACGTCAACCAAGAATTTTTTTCGGGTTTTATTGCTTTTTATTTTGTTCGCTTGCCACACGCTCCAACTCCGCAACCCAATCCGAACCAAATTTTTGACGTAAGGCCTCTGCCACAAAGCGATACAAAGGCATTTGCTTTTGCGCACCATTGGCACAGCCCGAGCTACAAATTTGCCAACGGTGGTAATTGACCGCTGTAAATACAGAATACTCTTTTACACGTACAGGATACAAATGGCAGGAGATTGGTTTTTTCCAATCCACAGCACCGGCTTGGTGGGCTTGCTCGATGCCACAATGCGCCCAACCCCGCTCGTCAAAAGTGGCATAGGCGCAAGCCTTTCCGTCCACAAGGGGGGTCTCCAAACTCTTGTCTTTGGCTACGATAGAGGTGCCTTGGACTGCAATCGCATCCCGACCAGCAGGATCCAAAAATGGCGCGATCGCCTCATAGTCCTTGGCCAACCGATCGACCTCCGCCTGGTCAAGCGGTGCCCCTGCTTCGCCCTCCACGCAACATGCCCCCTTGCATTCCGACAAATCACAAGCAAAGTGCGCTTCCAACAGCTCTTCCGATACCAACGTATTGCCCAACTGAAACATCTGACAAAGCTACAATATTCATTCGCAAGATTGTATCTTTGCCCCATGTTTGATCTCAAAGAAATTCTAACGGCTGGCATGGTGCTTTTTGCAGTCATCGATATTATTGGGAGTACTCCCATTATCATCGGGCTGCGCCAAAAGGTTGGTCATATCCAATCGGAAAAGGCCTCCTTGGTCGCCATGATCATTATGATTGGGTTTTTGTTTGTTGGGGAAGAAATTCTCAACCTCATCGGGATTGATGTCAATTCTTTTGCCGTGGCGGGATCGATTGTGATTTTCTTTTTGGCTCTCGAAATGATTTTGGGTATTCAACTCTACAGAGAAGAGTCTCCCGAAACTGCCTCTATTGTTCCCATTGCTTTTCCGCTCATCGCTGGTGCAGGAACCTTGACCTCTTTACTCGCCTTACGTGCCGAGTTTGCAGTGGCCAACATCATTGCTGCTATCGTCGTCAATATCCTTGTCGTATATGTGGTACTCAAGTCGTCCAAACGCATCGAACGCTTTTTGGGAAACTCGGGCATCAGTGTAATCCGCAAGGTCTTTGGGGTCATTCTGCTCGCCATTGCCGTCAAACTTTTTGCCAGTAACGTCCAAGAACTCTTTTAATCATTCGCTATGAAAAAACTCATTCTCGCTCTCGGCTTTCTCGCCATCGGTCTCGTTGTTTTTAATTGTTTTTATGTGGACTTTGCCGCGCCCCTTGAAGGGGATAGCATCGTTGCGCTGGTTGGAATTGTGGCTGGTCTGTGTGCCATCGTTTTGCTCGCCCTTCTATGGGTTGCAAAAACCATCCAAGACAAAGTCAAATAAGGCTTATAGCTCGACTTCCAATAGCTCGAGTTCTACCCCTGCTTTTTGCAAAAACGCCAAGCCCGAAGTGTCTTTATAGGTTTGGCCATAGACCACGCGAACGATTCCTGCTTGGTGAATCAGCTTGCTGCATTGCTGGCAAGGCGATAAAGTAATGTAGAGCGTTGCACCTGCACAGGATTGGGTGGATGCGGCAACTTTCATAATCGCATTGGCCTCGGCGTGGAGCACATACCAATTCGTGAGTCCATCTTCGTCCTCACAACGATTGTCAAAGCCCGTGGGGGTTCCGTTATATCCATCCGAAATGATCATCCGATCTTTCACAATCAGCGAGCCAACCTGCTTGCGTTTGCAATGCGATAGTTTAGCCCATTCGAGTGCCATGCGCATATAGGCGGTATCATAGCGGCGTTGTTTGGCTTGGTCTTTTGTCATGGCCAGCGTTCAATTATTATCGGTAGCAAGATACCAATTATCACACTGGAAACCACAAGAACCCAATCGCGGCGATTGCGACCCAATACATTAAGCATCACAAAAGAAAGCAACAGCATCAGTGCTCCCAAAACGATTTGTGCAGCCTCTATCCCCAGTGCAAAAAACAATAAGGAACTCCACAAGGGTTGTTCCACATCGCGTATCAATTCGAAATAGCCCGCAAAACCAAATCCGTGAACAAGCCCAAAAAACAAGGTGACCCACATCACCAGCCGATTGCTCCTGACCCATACACGTTGGGCATAGATCATATTGTAAACCGCCGTTGCGGCGATGCTCACAGGAATCAAAAACTCAATCCAGGTCGAAGACACCTCCACCACTTCGAGCGAAGCGAGGATCAAGGACAAACTGTGCCCGATTGTAAAGCAAGTGATGAGCCACAACAGGGGTTTCCACTGTCTTGGAGAAAAGGGCAAACAAAGCGCAGCGAGAAACAGCAAATGGTCATATCCCTGCCAATCCCATACGTGAGAAAAACCCAACTCGACCAATAACCAAAAATCACTCATTACACTGCCAAACTTAACAAAAACCTAAAATCCACGTTCACTTTTGATTTGCTCATAGGCCTTTTGGATATTTTGAAATTTTTCGCGTGCCGCCTTCACATAGGCCTCCCCCAAGTGTTGCACCTTGTCGGGGTGATGCCGTTTGGCCAAATCGCGATAGGCCTTTTTGATCTCCGAGTCAGTGGCTGATTTGTCCACCTCCAAAATTTTATAGGCCCCGTCCACTTGTTTGATAAACATGGCCTTGATGCTTTCAAAGTCGATGGGGCGAACTCTCAAGTAGCGAGAAAAAGATTCGATCTTGAGCCATTCCGCTTCGGAAACCGAACCGTCGGCTTGGGCGATCCCAAATAAAAAGTGGAGCAACTGCAACCGACTTTCATAGCGGGCAAAGGTGGCAAAGTGGTTGCAGATTTCGGCTGCGGATACGTCGGTTTTGCGAAGCTCATTGTTAAAAATCCGAAAGACCTCATTGGCGCGTGCTTTGCCATAGGCCGACACAAAATAGCGCCGTACATAGTCCAACTCTTTTTGGGTGACTTTGCCGTCGGCTTTGATCACCAAACTCGCCAAGGTGAGCAACTTCAGCTCAAAGTCGCGAGTATTGATGCGCGTACCCCCATAATTGGTATAGACCCGCGTATCGGAAACCAAGCTCCCCAAAAAATAGCCGAGGATCGCACCAGGCAATCGAAACAACAAAAAGCCGATAAAAGCAAACAACAATGCCATGGCACAAAAGTACAAAGAACCGTTTCGATGAACTGCTACCCTTTCCCATTGGGAATTAGTCTGCTGGAGTTTGTTCTCTTTTGGTCACAAGATATACCCCGACCAACACAAAACCGATAGCGAGCCATTTGGTGGCATTCATCTGGTCGGCACCCACAGCAAGGGCAAACAAAATCCCAATAATGGGCTGAACATAGGTAAAGACCGAGAGGGTAGTAGCCCGCAAATGCCGTAAGGCATACATCATCAGTAAATAGGTCATAAAGGTTGTGCCGAGCACCACAAAGCCAATGCGCCACCAAATCAGCAGGGGAATCTGTTGCCAGTCCACCGCCAAAAACTCGGGCAAGGCCAAGGGGAAACTCATGAGCAGTCCAATCAAAAAGAGCCATTTAAGCAAATGAATGGTATTGTATTTTTCACTCAAAGGCTTGACAACAATCATATACAAGCCATAGGCGCTGGCATTGACCACAAACAAGAAGTTACCCAAGGCGATATTGGGGGCATTGGTGGGCGCGTGTTGGTTAAACAAAATCAGGGATAATGCGCCCAAAAACCCAAGGACAACGCCAATCACACGATATCGTGCCATTTGCTCTTTGAGCAGTATGGCAGAAAACAAAAACACCATAATGGGGGTGGTGGTGATAATGACCGTACTATTGATGGGGGTGGAATATTCCAGTCCTTTAAAAAAGGCAAGCATATTGATGGCCATACCCAAAAACGCAGCGCGAACAAAATGCCTGAAATCCGCACGGGCAATGGGCTGTTTGGGCAAAAACAGACTCACTGCCCAAAAGAGTACTGTGCCCCCAATTAGTCGAATCATGATAAAGCCAAATCCCTGTACATAGGTGGGCATGACGTCTTTGGCGATGGTGTGGTTGAGGGCATAAATGGTGGTGCCACCCAAGGCAGCAAATATGGCGAGGAATCGCTTATCCATGAACGGCCTGTTGCATGGCTGCAACCGTTTTTTTGGCATTGCCCAAATAAAAGTTGTTTTCCCAGTGGAGTATGGGACGTTTGAGACAGCTATATTCCGTTTCTAATAGCTGTTTGTAGCCCATTTCGTCTAGGGTCTTTCCCGCTTTGTTCAGGGCTTGTAGCACCCGAGAGCGTTTGTTGATGAGTTGCTCATACGATTGGGTCACGGCATAGAGAGCCTCGAGCTGTGCCTGACTGATGGGTTCGTGTTTGACATCCTGAAGCTTGGTGCCTTCGGGCAGGTTGAGTTCCTTCAAAATGCGCATACAAGTGTTGCAAGTCGATAAGTAGATGTAGGTATTCATTGTACTGTGGTTTCTTGTTCAAAGATGATGAATTTTTTAGGAAAATTAGGTGTGGTTGCGCAAACATCAATACATTTGTTGCCAAATTATATTGAGATGGGAAAAGACAATCTCCAATTCAATTCAAAAACCATTCATGGCGGACAACAACCCGACAAGGGCTATGGCGCTGTGATGCCCCCCGTTTATCTAACCTCCACCTATGCCCAAAGCACACCTGGAGGGCATCAGGGCTACGAATACAGTCGCACACACAACCCCACCCGAACGGCACTCGAAGCCGCTTTGGCGAGTATCGAAGATGGCGCTCACGGATTCTGTTTTGGATCGGGCATGGCTGCCATCGATGCAGTCATCAAATTACTCTCCCCAGGAGACGAGGTGATTTCGACCAATGACCTCTATGGCGGTAGCTATCGGATTTTCACCAAGATATTTGAAGACTTTGGGATTGGGTTTCACTTTGTCGATATGCAAGACCCCGCCAATGTGGCTGCAAAAATCAATGCCAAAACCAAGCTGATCTGGGTCGAAACCCCCACCAATCCGATGATGAATGTGGTGGATATCGAGGCCATGCATAAGCTGGTGGCAGACAAAGACATTTTACTGGCAGTTGACAATACCTTTGCTTCGCCTTATTTGCAACAACCCCTCGCCATGGGTGCCGATATTGTGATGCACTCCGCAACCAAATACCTCGGGGGACACTCCGATGTGATTTTGGGTGCCTTGGTGGTGCGCGATGCTGCGCTGGCAGAGCGTTTGTCGTTTATCCAAAACGCCAGCGGTGCGGTTTGTGGTCCTCTTGATGCCTTTTTGGTATTGCGGGGGATCAAAACCTTACATGTTCGTATGCAACGCCATTGCGAAAACGGAGAGAAAATCGCTCATTTTTTAGCCGATCATCCCAAAGTGGCCAAGGTCTATTGGCCGGGCTTTCCGACCCATCCCAATCACGAGGTGGCCAAACGACAGATGAATGGATTTGGGGGTATGATTTCGTTTGTACTTGCAGATGACTCTCTCGAAAAAGCGACACAAACAGTAGAGCAACTTCAACTCTTTACCCTAGCCGAATCACTTGGGGGCGTGGAGAGTTTGGCTGGACATCCTGCGAGCATGACCCATGCGTCGATTCCCAAAGCAGAACGGGAAAAGTCGGGGGTGGTCGATGGCTTGATTCGCTTGAGTGTGGGCATCGAAGACAGCGATGATTTGATCGAAGACCTCAAGCAAGCACTTGGTTAGTCGATTGAAATTAATCCGTATTTTTAACAGATAAAACTTAACCATGAAGCAAATCATAGAGCAGTTTATCACTGATGTCGAAAAGCGCAACCAATATGAGCCAGAGTTTATGCAAGCGGTTCGTGAGGTTGCCGAAAATGTAATCCCCTATATCGTTCAGCATGACATCTATCACGGAAAAAACATCTTGATGCGCATGGCCGAACCCGAGCGTGTGGTGAGTTTTCGCGTACCTTGGATTGATGATACCGGAGAAATTCGGGTCAACCGTGGATTTCGGATCGAAATGAACTCTGCCATTGGGCCTTACAAGGGTGGCTTGCGTTTTCATGAGTCGGTCAACCTGAGTATTCTTAAATTTTTGGCATTCGAACAAGTATTTAAAAATGCGTTGACAACCCTTCCGATGGGGGGTGGAAAAGGCGGTGCGGACTTTGACCCCAAAGGCAAATCGGACGGCGAAGTGATGCGTTTTTGCCAGAGCTTTATGACCGAGTTGTTTCGCCATATCGGTCCCAATCGGGATATTCCTGCTGGAGATATCGGGGTTGGCGGTCGAGAAATTGGCTATATGTTTGGCCAATACAAACGATTGAAAAACGAATTTACCGGAGTCCTTACTGGAAAAGGAATCAGTTGGGGTGGCTCGATGATCCGCCCTGAAGCCACGGGCTACGGCGCCGTGTATTTTGCTGAAAATATGCTTTCCACCAAATCGGATGGGCTGCAAGGCAAAAGCGTAGTGATTTCTGGTTCGGGGAATGTAGCGCAATACGCTGCCGAAAAATGTATTTTATTGGGTGCCAAGGTGCTCACTCTTTCCGATTCTTCGGGCTATGTGATGGACCCAGACGGGATCGATGCCGATAAATTAGCATTTGTGATGGATCTAAAAAACAACAAACGTGAACGGATCAGCAAGTATGTCGATGCCTATCCCCGTGCGAGTTTCCACGCAGGGGAGCGTCCGTGGGGGGTGCCTTGCGACGTGGCCTTTCCTTGTGCGACCCAAAACGAACTCGATGAAAACGATGCCAAGCAGCTCGCTGCCAATGGATGTTTTTGTGTGAGTGAAGGCGCCAATATGCCTTCCACTCCCCAAGCGATTAAAGTGTTTCACGCCAATAAGATACTCTATGCCCCGGGCAAAGCATCGAATGCGGGTGGAGTAGCCGTTTCTGGTTTGGAAATGGCACAAAATTCCCTCCGATACAACTGGACACGAGAAGAAGTGGATGAACGTTTACAGGCGATTATGTTTGATATCCACAAAAGCTGTGTGGCCTATGGGCAAAATGGCGATCATGTCAACTATGAAAAAGGGGCCAATATCGCTGGTTTTGTCAAAGTTGCCGATGCCATGCTTGCACAAGGAGTGGTCTAGGCATACGTTTTGAAAAAGATCTCCGTTTACTGTGATATGAAAGCCCTACAAATTTTATTGTTGTTCTGTACCGCTGTCCTACACGGGCAATATTCTGGATGGTCGTCCTTTTACTCTTTTGATGAAATAACAGGCGTGCATTTGGGTACTGATGGACAGATCTATGGTGTTGCGCAAAACAGCGTGTTTTCCTATGACCCCAGCGCCAATGAAGTGGTTCCAATCACAACGGTCAATGGCTTGATCGGTGATGAAATTTATGCGCTTACGGTAACCGACAATTTCATGGTCGTGGGCTATGGCAATGGAATGTTAGGAATCCACAAGCTTATGGATGGATCTGTGATTCTTGATAGTTCGATTCAACGAAACTTATCGATTGAAACCAAAGATAAAACCATCCATTCTTTTTTGGTCGATGACCAAACGCTCTATCTGTCTGCGGGTTATGGCATTTCCATATATGACTTGTCCACCAACCGCTTTATCGATTCTTATTTTTTTGGGGCTGGCAACAGCGCGATTCAAGTCAACCAAACTGCTCTGGTGGGAGAGTTTCTGTACGCTGCCACAGAAGAGGGCTTATACAAGGCAAATACCAGCGATCCAAATCTCGTTTTGGAAAGCGCTTGGAACAAGATAGCAGATGGACAGTGGAAATCCGTCGGGCTGGTCAACAACGTCATTTTGGGTGTGGTTCAGTCCGGATCACAAGTGATTTGTTATGGGCTAACTGATGACGTTGCTACAGAATATCACCGAGAAAGTGGAACGCTTTTGGGGGCTGAGGTGAGCGAAGGTGAAGTTGTTCTTAGTTTTTCCAACAAGATCCTCTCTTTCGATAATACGCAAACGGTTCGTTCATTAGCTTCCCCATCTGGGGCCTTGAGTGGGCAAAGCTTTACTGCGGCAACCTCGATTGGAGATGAGCTGTTTATCGGTACTTCGGGTGGTGGCTTATTGTTGCACAATCCCTCCGAAACACGGGTCGTGAGCCCGAGTGGTCCCTTGATGAATGATATTTTTGAAATCTCTGTTCTACCAAACGAAGAACTCTGGATTGCCCATGGGGCCTTTAGCCGATTTTACAATCCCTACCCACTCAATGCCTATGGCGTGAGTCACCGAACGGGGGGGAATTGGCAAAATCTTCCCTACAGTTCACTACTCGGTGCGCGAAGCATAGTGAGTGTGGTGCCAAACCCCACCAATCCAAGTCAAGTGTTTGCTTGCGCCATGCATCACGGTTTGTTGGAAATCAATGATGGTGTAGTCACCAATTTATGGAATCACACCAATAGCGGATTGGAATCCATAGACCCACTTGAGTTTGGCCAAAGACCAAGCTACCGCAGTATACGTATTCGAGATGTGGCCTTTGACAGTGAAGGTTCGATGTGGTCGATTACCTCTTTTGTGGGCAGGGGGTTAAAAAAACGAACCGTCAACGGCGATTGGGAAAGTATTGATCTTACGGGATTGATCCCGATCAATCGAGCCAGTGGATACTCCAAGTTGGTGATTTCTCCCAATGATGAAGTCTATTTCGGAAGTGCCCATTATGGCCTGATTGGCTATTCAGAGATTAATGGTACTCCAGTATTGCGGTCGCTTGATGTGGCAGACAATTTGCCGACTGTAGATGTAAGAAGCGTCGCCCTTGACTTTGATGACAACCTGTGGATCGGCACAACAGAGGGTTTGCGGGTTCTCTACAATGCGAGCCGGTTGTTTACCCAATCGGACCTTTCTGCAAGCACGCTGATCCTCGATGAAGGTGGAAACGTTGGGGAACTCCTCGCCAACCAGTTTATCAGCGCAATTGAGGTGGATGGAAATAACCAAAAATGGGTAGCGACAGATGGGGCTGGCGTATTTCTCTTTGCAGAAGACGGAAAAAGAACCCTGCAGCATTTTACGAAAGACAACAGTCCATTACCGACAAACTCCGTTCGCAGTTTGGCCTATGAACCCCAGTCTGGGAAAATCTATATGGGAACGCCAAATGGGCTTGTTGCGTTTCAAGGCAATGCATACGCCCCATCAGATAACCTCGAAGAAGTCGAAGTCTATCCAAACCCAATCCGTCCCAGCTATACGGGCCTGCTCACCATTCGCGGACTTCAAGCCGATTGTGTGGTGAAAATCACAGATATCGTGGGCAACGCCGTTTTTGAAACCACCACCACGGGTGGAAGCGTACAGTGGGATTTGCGTTCCTTTGCGGGCAATCGCGTGCGTTCGGGTGTATATCTTATTTTTGTGACGACCAATGACGGCCTAGAAAGTGCCGTTGAGAAAGTAATGATTATCAATTGATGCTTGTCACAACCGAAGCACTCGTTTTATCAAAAACCAACTATAGCGAAACCAGCTTGATTGTGCGTTGCTATACCCGTAGTGATGGCATCAAATCCTATATAATCAAAGGGGGTAAACAGGGTCGAAAGGGCAACAAAACCACTGCCCTTTTTCAGCCACTCAATCAGCTCGAAATCACTGCTCATCACAAAAACAAATCAGGGCTTTCGATTCCAAAATCGATTAAGATGAGTAAGCCCTACCAAACGATTCCATTTCAGATGGATAAAATTGCAGTGGTGTTGTTTTTGAGCGAGGTGTTATCGTCTGCCTTGCGAGAAGAAGAAGCAAATGCGTCGTTGTTTCATTATCTGACAAGCAGTTTATCCTGGTTTGATGTGCAAGATGATGTTGCCAATTTTCACATCTTTTTTTTGCTATCCCTCACCAAGCATCTGGGATTTTTTCCAGATGTACGTGATCAAAACCACCCCTATTTTGATATGGAAAATGGCTGCTTTAGCATCCAAAAAAGTACACAACAGATTGATGACCCGAGAACGATTTCTATATTCAAATCGTTTTTAGGCACAACTTTTGATAAATTGAGCGAGGTTTTGGTGTCAAGCACAGAGCGCAAACAACTGCTCGAGCTATTGATGCAATACTATCAAATCCATTTACAAGGATTTTCGAGGCCAAAATCACTGAATATATTACATGAAATTTATTCATAGCTTATTACTTCTTTTTTTTGGGCTTTGGCTCGTTGAGCTCAGCGGGCAAAATCTACGCATTGTCGATGCGGTCACAGGATATCCTGTCCAAGACGTCATTGCCTATGACACCCAAGCCAAAGTCAACACCACAAGTGATGTAAATGGCCATATTGACTTGTCCGTTTTTTCACCTGAAGACCAAGTTCATTTCGAGCATCTTGGTTATGAGAGCTTGTTGTTTCTCATTTCAGAACTTCTATCGTCAACCCAACTGGCACTTTACCCAGACACCCAACGACTCGGGGAAATTGTGCTTTCTGTCAGCAGAACAAAGGATGAGAAAAAACGCGTCTCCAAACAGGTTGCCATCATTTCCGATCAGGATATTGCATCTGTCGTTCCCAACACCAGTGCCGAATTGCTACGACAAGCTCCTGGGGTTCGCGTCCAACAATCGCAAGGGGGTGGTGGAAGTCCCGTGATTCGCGGCTTTGAGGCCAATCGCATTTTACTGGTGGTGGATGGGGTGCGCATGAACAATGCCATCTATCGTTCGGGGCATCTGCACAATGCCATTTCGATTGATCCGTTTTCCCTTTCTCGTGCCGAAGTGATTTATGGCCCCTCGTCGGTTGGTTACGGCTCGGACGCCCTTGGCGGAGTGGTGCATTACTTCACCAAAGAACCCCGAACTGGCGATGCCCAGCCCTGGCGCTTTTTTGTCGCAAATAGCTATGACACCCGCCATGAGCATGCCATCAATCACATCGATATCACCCACAGTAAAGACAACTGGGCGAGTTTGACCAGTTTGAGCTATTCCCTTTTTGGCGATATCTATATCGGACGCAAACGCAATCATGGGTATGCCGATTGGGGGTTGGTGCCAGAATTTTCCAAAAACAATCGCGATTTTTATCAATACCAAGCCAGTGCGAACCCCAGCCCCAACCGCCAACGCAATACTGGCTATGACCAGATCGATCTGATGCAAAAATTTGTTTTTCAACCAAATCCTGACAACAAATGGGTCCTCAATCTCCAATACTCTAGCTCATCAGATATCCCACGTTTTGACAAATTGGTGGAACGCCGCGATGGCGAACTCCGTTATGCCACCTGGTTTTATGGCCCCCAAAAACGACTGCTGATTTCTCCGAAATATAGCTTTACAACCGATAAAAAATGGCTGAGAGAAGGCGTGATTACCTTGGCCTATCAACAACTTGAAGAGTCGAGAGTGCAACGCAAATTTGGCAGTTTACTTCGGGAAAATCAGATTGAAGATTTGGATGTGTTTAGTGCCAATGCGGACTTTAATGTGGCGCTCGATCAGTCCAAAAAACTCGCCTATGGTTTTGAATTTACCCACAATGAACTCCAATCCATTGGCTTTAGCCAAAATCTGGTTACGGAAGGCAACGCTGTTGTCGATCTTGTGGATTATACGCTTATTCCTTCGCGCTATCCAAGCAAGAGCGGATTCTATACCACCTTGGCCGCCTATATCGATTACAAATTGAATATCGATCAAAAAAACACCTTTAATGCAGGGGCTCGAATTACCAACACACGACTCAAAGCAGCGTGGAACGAACAAGCATTAATCGACGCAAGATTGGGCAACACGACGAACCGAAGCAATGCCCTCAATCTCTCCTTGGGTTATGTGTTTCGCCCAAATGATTTATGGGAGCTGCGCTCCGTTCTCGCCAGTGGTTTCCGCGCACCCAATATCGATGATATGGGGAAAATCCGTGAAAAACAAGGCAAGCTCACCGTGCCCAACCCCGAACTCAAACCAGAGTATGCATACACTGCAGATTTGGGTGTAACCAGGTATTTTGGTCAGCGGACTTCTTCTGTACAACTCAACTTGTTCTACACACTTTTATACAACTATATCGCACGACAACCCTATATGCTACCCTTTGATGATTCGTCAACTAGCTTTGAAACTGTAACGCACCTCGGAGACGAATTGGAAACTTGGGCCAATACGAATGTAGGAGAAGCAACCCTCCGCGGCGCCAGTCTGCAGTGGAACACCCAGCTGCATCAAAATTTGACATATGGGGGGCATGTCAACTATACTTATGGGGTTACTCGTGAAGATCAAATTCCGGTGCCGTCCATCCTTCCTTGGCAAAGCACACAGTATTTATCGATCTCAAATCGACGCCTGAATGGGCAGTTGTTGTTTGTGTTTGCTGGGCAAAAACGCCCCGAAGATTACAGCGATGGCGGGGAAGATGGACTTGAAGAAACCCCAATCATTGGGGTATCGTCCATTAGTGGCGAAAACGAATATGCAGGAACGCCCTCTTGGAATCGATTTGATTTTCGCTTTACCTATAATATAAATACCAAGACCAAAGTCGGTGCCGACCTCCACAACCTCTTTGACGTTCACTACAAAGAGTTTGCGTCTGGAATCTCCGCACCGGGTCGGAGTTTGCGCCTGCGTTTGCAGTATAGGTTCTAGCCCACGAAGCCCTAAACTTTTGGGGAAATTGGTTACTTTCGCAACTTATTACAGCATATGGCTTTTCCGTCGTATAAAAATTTGAATCTCGTTGCGGTTTCCAAGGATATCCAAACCTATTGGGAAAATGCGCTGACCTTTGAGGCGAGTGTGAGTACACGTGAAGGCCGACCCCCCTATATTTTCTTTGAAGGACCCCCGTCAGCCAATGGCTTACCGGGTATTCACCACGTGATGGGACGTGCCATCAAAGACATTTTCTGTCGTTATAAAACCCAAAAAGGATTTCAGGTCAAACGAAAAGCAGGCTGGGATACACATGGTCTTCCCGTTGAACTCGGTGTGGAAAAAGAACTCGGAATTTCCAAAGAAGATATCGGAAAATCCATCAGCGTGGACCAATACAATGCGGCATGCCGCGAAGCTGTGATGCGCTACACAGATGTATGGAGTGATTTGACCAAAAAAATGGGGTATTGGGTCGATATGGACGAGGCCTATATCACCTATACTTCCAAATATATGGAGTCGGTTTGGTGGCTGCTCAAACAGCTCTACGACAAGAATTTGATCTATAAAGGATACACCATTCAACCCTACTCGCCCAAAGCGGGAACAGGACTTTCGTCTCACGAGCTCAATCAGCCCGGCTGTTATCAAGATGTGACCGATACCACGGTAACTGCCCAGTTTGAAACCCATCAAGAAACGCTCCCCAAACAACTGCAAGATGAACTACCTCTACACATTTTGGCATGGACAACCACCCCTTGGACCTTGCCCTCAAACACCGCCCTTACGGTAGGACCATCAATCGAGTATGTAGTGGTGCGTACGTTTAACCGATATACACATCTTCCTATTCGCGTATTACTAGCCAAAGACTTGGTGCCAAAAGTGTTTGGAAAGGTTTTTCAGCAAGTCGAAGCCATAGATGACTTGCAGTCCTATGAGAAAAATGGAAAGCAGATCCCTTACCTCATTAGCGACCATATTGTCGGGACTGACTTGGTTGGGGTTCGTTACAAGCAATTGTGGGCTGATGCGCCCCTGCCACACGACAACCCCGAAAATGCGTTCCGCGTAATCGCCGGGGACTTTGTGACAACAGAGGATGGAACGGGAATTGTACATACTGCCCCGACCTTCGGTGCGGATGATGCCTTGGTCGCCAAACAAGCAAGTCCCGAAGTTCCACCTATGCTCGTTCTTGATGAAAACGAACAGTTGGCTCCCCTTGTCGATCTGCAAGGGCGTTTTCGAAAAGAACTCGGATCACTGGGTGGAAAATATGTCAAAAACGAATACTATGAAGAGGGAAAAGCTCCTGACAAATCGGTCGATGTGGAAATCGCTATCCGACTCAAAGAAGAGAACAAGGCCTTTACAGTAGAGAAGTATGTGCATAGCTACCCCAATTGCTGGCGAACAGACAAACCAGTACTTTACTATCCCCTCGACTCGTGGTTTGTAAAAGTCGGTGATAAAAAGGAACGCCTTGTTGCCCTGAACAATAATATCAACTGGAAACCAAAATCGACTGGTGAGGGACGTTTTGGAAATTGGCTTGCCAATGCCAACGACTGGAACTTGTCACGCTCTCGATTTTGGGGGATCCCCCTACCGATCTGGCGCACCGAAGACAAAACAGAAACCAAAGTGATTGGCTCTATCGAGGAGCTCAAAATGGAAGTTGACCGTGCTGTAAAAGCTGGCCTTATGGATCACAATCCATTTGCCGATTTTGAACCTGGTGATATGGGATCTGAAAACTACGACCGTGTTGACCTACACAAAAACATCGTCGATTCGTTGATTCTTGTCAGTCAACACGGACAGCCCATGCACAGAGAAAATGACCTGATTGACGTGTGGTTTGACTCTGGTTCTATGCCCTATGCGCAATGGCACTATCCCTTTGAATACAAAGAAAAAATAGATGACGGGCTTGACTTCCCCGCAGACTTTATCGCCGAGGGTGTCGATCAAACGCGTGGGTGGTTTTATACCCTCCACGTCATTGGCGGACTGGTGTTTGACAATATCGCCTTTAAAAATGTGGTCTCAAATGGACTCGTACTCGACAAAAACGGACAAAAAATGTCAAAGCGTTTAGGAAACGCTGTAGATCCGTTTGAAACCCTAGATACCTATGGGGCAGATGCCACACGCTGGTATATGATTAGCAATGCCAATCCTTGGGATAACCTCAAATTTGATGTGGAAGGCATTGCCGAAGTTCGACGCAAGTTTTTTGGAACGCTCTACAATACCTATTCCTTTTTTAGTCTGTATGCCAATATCGATGGTTTCACCTATGCGGAAGACGATATCCCCTTGGACAAACGACCCGAAATTGATCGCTGGATCTTGTCAGAACTCCATACGCTCATCGAAAAGGTAGATGCCCAATATGACAAGTACGAACCCACAAAAGCCGCCCGATTGATCTCTTCTTTTGTGATTGAAGACCTGAGCAATTGGTATGTTCGTTTGTCGAGAAGACGCTTTTGGAAAGGGACTTACGAAGCCGATAAAATTGCAGCTTATCAAACGCTGTATACCTGTTTGGTTTCCGTTGCCAAGCTCATGGCACCCATCGCGCCGTTTTATGCCGATCGTTTGTATCAGGATTTGGATAAAACCACTGCTAAAGAACAGTATGCCTCCGTACATCTGGCCTATTTTCCAGATGCTGACAACGATTTTGTCGAAACTGCCCTTGAGGAAAAAATGCAGCGCGCACAGCGCATTGTCTCCTTGGTGCTATCGATTCGCAAAAAAGAAAAAATCAAAGTGCGACAGCCCCTTCAGCGGGTGTTGATTCCCGCTTTGGATCGCAATGAAAGGCAAGCCATCGAAGAGGTTTCGGATTTGATTGCTGCAGAGGTCAATGTCAAAACCATCGAAATCCTGGATGATGCCTCCTCGATTTTGGTTAAAGAAATCAAGCCTAATTTTAAAACCCTTGGCCCACGATTTGGCAAGGAGATGAAGGCCGTTTCAGAAGCCATTATCGGGTTTGGTGAGGAACAAATCCAAACCATAGAAAAGGAAGGATCGTTGTCCATTGAAATTAATGGGAAAAATACTATTTTAGACGCTTCAGACGTGATTATCCAATCCAAAGATATTGCAGGTTGGTCTGTTGCATCTGAACAAGGGGTAACGGTCGCTTTAGACTGTAGCTTGACAGAAGATTTACTCCTCGAAGGCATTGCCAGAGAATTGGTCAATCGCGTTCAAAATCTTCGGAAAGACATGGACTTTGAAGTCACCGATACCATCACCCTAACACTGAAACATGACAAGCGGTTGGCAAATGCAATACAAGCCAATAAAAGCTATGTAACGAGTGAAGTGTTGGCCAAAAACATCGAGTTTGTTGAAACAAACCTAGATGGAGAGCCCCTGTCATTTGATGATATCGAAACTGTGATTCGCCTAGAAAAAACCAAATGAAAAACAAATGAAAACAAACGAAATGAATCGATACCCAGACAAGGATCTTGAGAAGTTCCGGGTGTTAATCGAAGAAAAAATCGCCAAGGCGCAACACGATTTAGAGCTTATTCGAAGCGCATATATGAATGACGGAAACAATGGTACAGACGATACCTCTCCGACGTTTAAAGCCTTTGAAGAAGGGTCTGAAACCATGTCGAAAGAAGCAAATACACAGCTGGCGATCCGTCAGGAAAAATTTATTCGCGATCTCAAAAATGCGTTGATTCGCATCGAAAATAAAACCTATGGGGTTTGTCGTGTCACTGGAAAACTGATCAATGCTGAACGCCTACAATTGGTTCCACACGCCACCTTGAGTATCGAAGCGAAAAACATGCAGAAGTCACATAGATGACCTTAAAAAAGTCCCTGTTTTTAATCGGTGCTGTACTTCTGCTCGACCAGTGCTCAAAATTCTACATCAAGCTCTCTTTTCCGTTGAGCGTTTACAGTTCCGATGCCATAGTAGATTGGGGTTGGTTTCGATTGCTATTCATTGAAAATAAAGGGATGGCATGGGGTACACGCTTTAGTGATTTTATACCCTTTATCTCAGAGGATACAGGAAAACTCCTTCTATCACTTATCCGCATTGTTGCCGTAAGTTTTATTGGGTTTATGCTTTGGGATGCGATCAAAAAACAGCAACACAAACTGTTGCTCATTGCGGGTTGCCTGATCTTTGCAGGTGCCCTTGGTAATATCATAGACTCCTTGTTTTACGGACTTATTTTTTCACATAGCTATGGGCAAGTTGCTAGCTTATTTCCTGAGGGCGGTGGTTATGCTCCCTTGTTTTTTGGACATGTGGTCGATATGTTACAGTTTCCGATGTTAACTTGGGTGTGGCCCTCGTGGATGCCTTGGGTTGGTGGGGAGTCCTTTACTTTTTTTGAACCTGTTTTTAACTTGGCGGATACTGCTATCAGTACTGGTGTGGGGATTATTCTGGTGTTTAACAAACGTATTTTTCCCAAAAACTAAAACCGAACGATTCCCTCCGAATGGATACAGTGGTGAAGGCGGATGTCTGTCGGCTCGCAATCTGTAATTTCAGGCTCTGGTGGAAAATACGACAAGCCCACAAAAACCGTATGCGGATCACATACCGATAAGAATCGATCGTAAAACCCTTGGCCATACCCCACGCGTTGCCCCTTGACATCATAGCCCAACAAAGGCACAAAAACCAAGTCAATCGCACTTGGGGGAACAGGGGTTCCTTTGGTCGGTTCGGGAATTCCATAGCGATTGGTTTGCCATAAGCTGTCTGGGGAAACTGCCCAGTGTGTCATTTGTTTGGTGTTGAAGTCAGATCGAGATGCAACCACCGTTTTTCCTTCAAAAAACAAATGCTCCATCAAAGGCTGGGTGTTGGGCTCTCTTTGTTTTTGAATCGATAAAAACAGATGGACAATGGAAAAAGGCGACAAATCAAACAACGCACAATGCTTTAGCAATCCCCGCTGCTTGTTTTCCATCTCCAATGGGCTGAGTTGCTTTCGTTTGTTGAGATAATGTTGTCGAATCTCTGCTTTGGTCATTTGCTTGGATTGAACACAAATAAAATAATTAATTTCGTCACATGTCGAAAGATGCGCTAAAACTTCACGTTCAAGCCCTGCCGAGTCAGCCCGGGGTGTATCAATTTTACGACAGTCAAGAGCGTATTATTTATGTAGGGAAGGCGAAAAATCTTAAAAATCGGGTGTCGTCCTATTTTCGAAAGCAAGTCGATTCGAGAAAAACCCAAAGACTGGTCAAAAACATCTCTTTGATCAAACATATCGTCGTACCCACCGAATCTGATGCGCTGATTTTGGAAAACACCTTGATCAAAGAACATCAACCGCGCTACAATATTCTGCTGCGTGACGATAAAACCTACCCCTGGATTTGTATTAAAAAAGAAGCGTTCCCACGGGTGTTTACTACGCGTAAAATCCAGAAGGATGGATCGGAATATTTTGGTCCATTCACCAATTTTAAGACCGTACGGCTGTTGATGAATCTCATTCAAGAACTCTACCCCCTTCGAAATTGCTCGTATGACTTACGGCCAAAATCGATTGAAACCAAAAACTATAAGGTGTGCTTGGAATATCATATCGGAAACTGCTTGGGGGCTTGTGTGGGGGAACAAAGTGAATCCAACTATGACCATCAAATCCGTGAAATCCGTGCGCTGCTCCGTGGAAACTTCAGCGAGTCCATTCGGGGGTTTCAACAAAAAATGAGTATTGCTGCCGATCGACTCGATTTTGAAGAGGCGCAAAAACAGAAAAGTAAGATCGAAATCCTCACCAATTATCAATCCAAATCTGCTGTGGTGAGCGCAACAATCAGCAATGTGGATGTGTGTTCGGTTATCAGCGACGAGCAAACCGCTTATGTCAACTACCTCCACGTGGCCTATGGGTCGATTGTTCGTTTTCACAATATGGAGATCAAAAAGAAACTAGAAGAAAGTGATGAGGACGTCCTGCGGGTGGTGGTGGTCGAATTGCGCCGTCGATTTGCGTCCACCTCCAAAGATGTGATTTTACCAGTTTCCATTGACTTGGGCGATGATATTCGTGTGACTGTTCCCAAAAAAGGAGAGAAAAAAAAGTTGTTGGATTTGTCGTTGCGAAATGCAAAACAGGGGCGATTGGAACAGCTCAAGCAAATCAAAATTTCGGATCCCCAACAACACAGTATGCGTTTGCTGAATCAGATGAAAAAAGACCTCCGCTTACAAGTGCTGCCAGAACATATCGAATGCTTTGACAATTCCAATATTCAAGGCAGTAATCCCGTTGCTGCATGTGTGGTTTTTCGTCAGGCCAAGCCCGCCAAAAAAGAGTATCGACACTATATTATCAAAACCGTAACAGGAGCCAATGACTATGCCTCGATGGAGGAAGTGATTTACCGACGATACAAACGGCTGCTAGAAGAGAAACAATCTCTTCCACAACTGATTGTGATAGACGGCGGAAAAGGCCAGTTGAGCTCGGCACTACTGAGCATCGACGCCCTGGGTTTACGCCAAAAAATTGCAGTGATTGGTATTGCCAAGCGACTCGAAGAAATCTATTACCCAAATGACCCCATTCCGCTGTACCTCGACAAGCGGTCTGAAACCCTAAAAATCATTCAGCAATTGCGGAACGAAGCCCACCGTTTTGGGGTGCGCCTTCATCGAAACCGAAGAAGTAAAAGCGCAGTGTCTTCCTCTCTCGACAACATCCCAGGGATTGGAGAAAAAACCATCGTCAAACTGCTCAAAGATTTTAAGTCTGTCAAACGCATCAAAGAGGCCAAGCTTGCGGAACTCGCAACGTCCGTAGGGACCGCTAAAGCCAAGGAAATTTATCAGCATTTTCACCCTGAAAAACAGAAATTGGGTTAAGATCTCAATTTTTAACACTCTCTAAAAGCTCGTCTCAAGGGATTTTTTTACTTTTACAATCGATGTATTTGATTCGAAATCTCATCTGTTTCCTCATGCTTTTTTTGGGGGCTACGGCCTACCCCCAACCAACGACTGGCGATCGCATGCAATCCGATCGCATTTTCACCGATCAGAAAGTGAATGATGCCTTTCAAGACGGCGAATGGTTTCGTCTTCGCATGCGCTATGGCTTCTTAAATGCGAGTTATGCAACGGTCAAGCTCCGCGAAACAACCTTTAGAGAACAAGCGGTATACCATGTTGCCGCCACTGGAAAAACAACAGGGTTTGCCCGCTGGTTTTTTAAGGTGGATGACTACTTTGACAGTTACTTTGAAAAAGACGTTGTTCGTCCCATTCATTTTGTCCGTAATATCTCGGAAGGGAATTACAAACGCCATGTGAAAATTGATTTTGATCACAATACCCAAACGGGGTTGATGCACGACTTGCGCAAAGAAACCAAAACGGAAATTACCTATGCCCCAAACCTACAAGATTTGGTTTCCACCTATTATTTTTTGAGGAACCACTTGGATTTGGATGGGATTCAAGTTGGAGAAACTGCCGCGGTGAATTTGATTTATGACAAAGAACCTTTTGCATTTCGGTTTCGGTTTTTGGGATATGAAAACCTAAAAACCAAGTTTGGGATTGTTCCTTGCATCAAGTTTCGACCCTATGTAGATGAAGGACGAATCTTTCGCGAAAATGGAGGGCTATCGCTTTGGGTGAGCAACGACAAGAACCGAATTCCAATTCGTGTCGTTGCGGATTTACGCGTGGGGTCAATCGACGTTGATTTGGAAAATTTTGGGGGGTTAAAGCATCCATTTAAAATAATCGTAAATGAATAAATTCTATTTTCTTTTCATCGCTTTGCTCGGCCTGCTCACAAGCTGTGGATCAGATGCAGAACGCGAACCAGCAAAGCCCGTGGTGCCCGAAGTTTATGAGTTTGGGTTTTTGCTCAACGATTATCATGTGGTCAGAGATACGGTTGTACGAGGTGATAGCTTTGGAGGAATTTTAGAAAAATACGGTATCTATTATCCGCAAATCTACAACATCAACAACGTTGCCAAAAAAGCGTACAACTTTCGGAAAATCCGCACCGGAAGACCCTACACGATCCTTTGTAAAAAAGACTCGTTGCAAACCCCAGAATTTTTGATTTATCAGCCAAGTGCGATTGACTATGTAACGGTCAAGCTCACGGACTCTCTCTGGGCAAAACAAGATCAGAAAGAAGTCAAACTCCTCGAACGACAGGCCTGGGGAGTCATCAACAGCTCGCTATACGAAACGCTAGACGAACAAGGGCTAAGTCCGCTTGTGGCCTATGATATGTCGGACATCTATGCCTGGACAATCGATTTCTTCCGCTTGGAAAAAGGAGATCGATTCAAAGTCCTCTACACTGAAAAATATGTAAATGACTCTGTTTTTGTGGGTCACAATCGAGTTCATGCTGCCTATTTTGAACATCGTGGAAAACCGATTTACGCCATCGAATTTGAATCGGACTCTATCCGAAATATCACCGAATTTTTTGATGAAAAAGGGAAAAATCTACGCCGTGCCTTTTTGCGTGCGCCCGTCAATTTTTCACGGATTTCGTCACGCTATAACACCAAACGTCGCATTGCCTATTACGGTCGTGTTAAGCCCCATTTGGGGACAGACTTTGCCGCACCTGTTGGCACCCCTATTCGCTCGACAGCAGCAGGAACCGTTACCAAATCGGGCTATACCCGTGGGAATGGAAATTATGTAACCATCCGTCACAATGCCACCTATTCTACCCAGTACCTCCACATGAAAAAAAGAGGGGTTCGCGTGGGGCAATACGTCAATCAAGGAGATTATATCGGCACGGTCGGTATGACCGGATATACCTCTGGCCCTCATGTGTGCTATCGTTTTTGGAAAAACGGAAAACAAGTCGATCCGTTTAAAACCAAATTACCCGACGCCAAACCCATTGCAAGTGAACTGAAAGCAGCATATTTGCAACATATGATTCCGTGGAAGGATAAACTCGACTGCATTTATTTTGAAGAACAAAAAACAAATACCAATGCCATTACCAACAATCAATCCAACGAAAACAGCAGCTTGGAGCAAACTTCAGAAACACTATAAAGAAACGCAAGGTCAAAGGTTGCAAGACCTTTTTGATGGGGATGCCGAACGCGGGGAGCAATTTCGCATTTGCTGGGATGACTTTTATGTCGATTTTTCCAAAAACCACCTGACGCAAGAGACCCTTGCCTTGTTGACTGAGCTCGCAGAAGAATGCCAACTCAACGAAGCGATGAGTCATTACTTTGGTGGGTCGCTGATCAACGCCACGGAAGGGAGAGCGGTGCTACACACTGCCCTTCGTGCCCCGAGGGATCAGGACGTTCGTGTGGATGGTGAAAATATCATCCCGGGTGTTCATGCGGTTATCGATCAAATCAAAAGCTTTAGCCAAGGCGTGATTGACGGAACCATTACAAGCAGCAGTGGACAGCCCTTTACCGACGTCGTTAACATCGGCATCGGAGGTTCGGACTTGGGTCCTGTCATGGTCACTGAGGCCTTGGCGCATTACAAAACCCACCTCAACTTGCACTATATGTCCAATGTGGATGGCGATCATGTCATGGAAGTGCTTCAAAACGTAACGCCAGAAACGACCCTGTTTGTGGTCGTGTCAAAGTCCTTTACCACCCAAGAAACCCTGAGCAATGCCACCACTGCCAAGCAGTGGCTTGTCGATGCGCTCGGAGAACAAGCCGTTGCCGAGCACTTTGTTGCGGTATCGACCAACTTAACAATGATCAACGACTTTGGGATTGATCCCCAAAATGTATTCCCGATGAACGATTGGGTAGGGGGGCGATTTTCGTTGTGGAGCGCCGTTGGGCTATCGATTGCGTTGGGGGTTGGCCCCGATCACTTTGAGGAACTCCTTCAGGGGGCTCATGCCATGGATACACATTTTGCCAATACGCCATTGCAGGAAAACATTCCTGTCGTGCTTGCGCTGATCACCTTGTGGTATAATAACTTTTACGGAGCAGAAAGCGAAGCGATAATCCCCTACACCCAATACCTCCACCGTTTGCCTGCCTACTTGCAACAAGGCATTATGGAGAGCAATGGAAAAAGTGTTGACCGCAAAGGCAATGCGGTTGACTATCAAACTGGAAACCTGATTTGGGGGGAGCCAGGAACCAATTCCCAACACGCTTTTTTTCAATTGATTCATCAAGGAACCAAGCTGATTCCTGCGCATTTTATCGGGTTTAAAACACCCCTGTACGGCAAGCAAGATCACCACGACAAACTAATGGCAAACTTTTTTGCACAAACCGAAGCCCTGATGAAAGGAAAGTCAGCGGAAACTGTTCGCAGTGAGGGAGTCGAAAAATCCTTGGTCCCCTTTAAAGTCTTTGCTGGAAACAAGCCCACGACGACCCTGCTCATTGAAAAGCTCACACCCGCAAGTTTGGGGAAACTCGTCGCCATGTATGAACACAAAATTTTTGTGGAAGGTATTCTTTGGAATATATACAGTTATGACCAATGGGGCGTGGAACTGGGCAAGCAATTGGCGAATACAATTTTAAAAGAAATTGTCAACAAAAAGACGGGCGCGCACGATAGTTCGACTTCGAGCCTACTTCGAACATATAATAGTCAATAGTTTAAATCTTAAGTGGTAAGCTCAAATTGGCGTTCGATATACTTTCAATTAATCTTTATCAATTGATTCAAAAAACCCTCCCTTTACGGAGGGTTTTTATATACCTAGACTTTTACCAAGCTCATATCTACTATAGATGCAGAATGTGTTAAAAACCCCAGGGATAAAAAATCAACCCCCGTCTCGGCATAGGAAACAATATTTTGGGGTGTGATATTTCCAGAAGCTTCTGTTGAAACGGCTCCTGAGATATGGGATACGGCAGATTGTACTTCTTTTGGCGTCATATTGTCAAGCAAAATTCGCTCCACCCAAGGGAAATCCATACAGTGATCGATTTGTTCTAGGTTCCTTGTTTCTACAATCACAGGAATCGGATGCTCAAGCCCATCCAAATAGGATTTAACTTTTGCAAGCGTGGCGGGGATATCCCCCACAAAATCGATGTGATTGTCTTTAACCATCATCGCATCGTATAACCCCATGCGGTGATTGGTCCCCCCTCCGATCGCAACCGCCCACTTTTCAGCAATGCGAAAATTAGGAGTGGTTTTTCTGGTGTCCAACAATTGGCAAGAGGTGTGCGCAATCTTTTGTTGTAAAGATTGTGTGATTTTGGCAATCCCACTCATGCGCTGAAGTGCATTTAGGGCAATGCGTTCTAAGGAGAGAATTGATTGGGTATTCCCCTTCAACTGTAGCAATATATCCCCTGCCTTAAATGGTGACCCTTCGTTATGCTGTTCGATCACTTGTACATCTGGCCCATGGCGTTCAAACAACATTTGAACAAAGCCCAACCCAGCAAATACCCCATCTCCTTTAGCAATCAGCTGAGCCGACGAATGATGAGTAGCGTCAAAAATGGCAAGTGAGGTTTGATCCCCATGACCGATATCTTCTGTTATGGCTTGATCGATACAAATCGACAATTGATCTTGATATGTTTTTGCAAAATCAGTTGACATAATCAAGATTATAAAATACGCCTTTGTTTTCTTTGGCCTCCTGTGCCTGCTTGATGATCAAATAAGAAACACTTACCATATTTCGCAATGTGGTCAGCTGTGGGGTGAGTTTGTTCTCTTGGTATATTGCTTTTGTGGCCATATAAATATCGTGTAAGCGATCTTCGGCAACTTCTAAACTTTGATGTGACTTTTCGATCCCAACATACTGAGTCATCAGCGTTTGCAATTGTTTTCGCAGATTTTGAATGCTTCCATTTTTCTCATTGGAAATGTCTTCTGTACCATTCCACTGTGGTATCTTTTCAAAAAAGGAGTTTGGGAGTGGGTTCTCGTCCATAAACTCGACACTATGTGATGCCGCTCGAGCAGCAAAAACCAGTGCTTCTAATAAAGAGTTTGATGCGAGTCGATTCGCTCCATGCAGTCCCGTATGGCTACATTCGCCGATGGCGTAAAGCCCCGCCATACTCGATTGGCTGTGATCATCAACATCTATCCCCCCACAGAAGTAATGAGCAGCAGGATATACAGGGATTCCGTCTTTAAATACATCGATTCCGACTTGCTTACAACTGGCCAAAATGGTAGGGAATTGGTCTCGAACCGTTTTTGAATCGAGATGTGAGAGGTATAAGAAAACAAAAGGGTGTTTTTGTTGCTGTATCTCAGCATAGATTGAACGAGATACAATGTCTCTTGGTGCGAGTTCCAGGCGGTCGTCATAATGCTCCATAAATCGCACCCCTTCTTCGTTTCGCAAATAGGCTCCTGCTCCTCTTACCGCCTCTGAAATCAGAAAGGTAGCTCCATTGATTTTGGGGTATAAAGCTGTAGGGTGAAATTGGACATAGTGGAGGTTTTTAATCCGAACCTTTGCCCGGTATGCAGCTCCCAAACCATCGCCGGTGGCTGCACTGGGATTGGTTGTATTTTCATAGACTTGCCCTGCACCTCCAGTCGAAAGTATCGTCACTTGTGCTGTGAGTTTTAATATCTTTTCATCGTCTTTGGATATGACATAGGCCCCATAACACCGATTTCCTCCTTGTTCACCCAAATGGTGGTCGGTGATTAAATCCACCAAGGTGTGTTTTTCCAAAAGGGTAACATTGGGAAGCGACCTCACTTTATCGATCAAGGTCGTGAGTACATGCAGTCCTGATTGATCCTTGTGATGAACAATTCGATTGGCTGAATGGCCGCCCTCTTTTCCCAAATGTAGTTGCTTTCCTTCCTTGTCAAAATTGGCACCCCAAGCGATGAGTTCCTCCAAACGCGATGGCCCTTCACGAACCACAAAGTCAACTACCCTAGGATTGTTTTCGGCATTTCCCGCTGCAATCGTATCCTGAGCATGCTGTGCATAAGAATCGGATTTAAAATTTGAAACCACCGCTATCCCACCTTGCGCATATTTGGTGTTTCCCTCCATAAGGTCTCGCTTAGAAATCAGCAGTATGTTTGTCTTTGGTTTACGTTGACTCAGCTGTAGAGCATAACTCAATCCAGCCAAACCCGTTCCGATAACCAAAACATCGGTGTGCATTTATTTAGAAAGGGTTAGCATGCGTTCAATCGGAAGTCTCGCTTGGCTCATCAGTGCCTGATCGAGTTGAATTTCGGGCTGTTCAAAAGCTAGACAACGATAAAGTTTTTCCAAAGTGTTGAGCTTCATGAAGGCGCACTCACTACAGGCACAAGTATCATCATCGACAGGTGCAGGAATAAAGATTTTGTTGGGTGCGCGTTTGTTCATTTCGTGTAGAATCCCTGCCTCTGTAGCTACGATAAATTCATTGGCATCATCCGTTATTGCAAAATCAATGAGCTTAGATGTACTTCCAATAAAATGAGCAATTGCCAAAATATCTTCAGGACTTTCTGGGTGTGCAATAAATTTTGCCTTGGGATATTGCTTGACAAGTTGTATAATTTTTTCAAAGGAAAAGGCCTCATGTACGACACATGACCCGTCCCAAAGTAGCATCTCACGACCCGTTTCTTTGATCAAATAGCGACCCAAATGCTTGTCAGGCGCAAAGATGATCGGTTGGTCTTTAGGGATACTCTCAATAATTTTCTTGGCATTGCTTGAAGTACAGACCAAATCACTCAGCGCTTTAATCTCTGCTGAACAATTGATATAGGTCACCACGACTGCATCGGGGTTCTGGGCTTTGAAGGCAGCAAAATCTTGGGGTGGACATGAGTCCGCTAGTGAACATCCTGCTTTCAAGTCGGGGAGTAATACTTTTTTTGTCGGATTGATGATTTTGGCTGTTTCAGCCATAAAATGAACCCCTGCAAACACAATCACGTCCGCATCAACCTCGGCTGCTGCCTGAGCCAAATACAAACTATCACCCAAAAAATCGGCGAGATCTTGAATCGCATCCTCCTGATAATAGTGAGCCAACAGGACTGCGTTTTTTTCTTTTTTGAGCCGCTTAATCTCCCCTACATAATCGAGGCCTTCGGCTATGGGTGTCGTCACATAACCGCGAGAGGATAACATTTGCGTATGATCTTCTGTTGAATTCATCAAGCCCATTTTTTTTTCAAATTTCGGAAAAAGTTAGCATTTACACAGCTTATTGATTGTTTTGAATCCCCTTAAGGTTTAATTGTAAACTCGTTTTGCCATTCCACTCATTTTCATCGACCACATAGACAATGTCACAAGCCGAAGATTGCACGATTTCTAAAGAGTCCCCCAATCCAAATCCGATGGCATCAATCGATTGGTTGCCAGCCACAAACGAACACTTGAGATGGGTTTCGTCAGAACCAACTCGCTTGGCATAACCACGATCTGCAACTCCTTTTGACAACAACACGGGTCGCATATTGCCCGGGCCAAATGGTGCCATCTGATTGATAATTCGATAAAACTTGGGCGTGATTTCCGCAATGGGGATTTCCATATCAATCGATAGAGTACGTTCTTGTTGTTCGGGCTGTATTCGTTTTGATACCACCTCTTCAAACCGCTGACAAAAACCATCATATTGTTCGGGGCGAATTGTCAATCCAGCTGCATATTTATGACCCCCAAACTGAATGATATGCTCTTGACATGCAGATAGGGCTGCATACAAATCAAAGCCCCTAACCGAACGTGCTGAGGCGGTGAGTACATCCCCAGAACGTGTGAAAACCACCGTGGGTTTATAGTGCGTTTCGATTAGTCGAGATGCCACAATCCCAATCACGCCCTTGTGCCAATCTGGGTCATAAACAACAGTACTTGCCTTGTCGGTTTGTCCGCTCTCTTCGATTTGTGCCAAGGCCTGTTCGGTAATCTCTCTATCCAATGTTTTTCGATCCTCGTTAAACACCTCAATCGCTTCAGCGCGTTTGGTCGCTTCTTCTGTGCTATCGCTCAACAAGAGTTCTACGGCATAGGTACCGTGCTTCATACGCCCCGCAGCATTGATACGAGGCGCCACCCGAAAAACCAGATCGGTAACGGAAACTGCTCGTTGTTTTCGTTCGCCCAATAAAGCCATCAAGCCCGGACGTGGAGACTGCTGATAGACTTGCATTCCAAAATAGGTAAGCACCCGATTCTCATCAAGAATGGGCACAATATCTGCCGCTGATGCTGTTGCGACCAAATCTAAATAGGGCTGCAATTCTTGTACTTCAATCCCCATTGTACTTGCGTGGGCTTGAATGAGTTTAAACACCACGCCACAACCGCAAAGCCCATCAAACGGGTAGTTGCAATCGGGGCGTTTGGGATCCAAAACTGCATGGGCAGCAGGCAACTGTTCCCCCGGCGTATGGTGGTCACAGACAATCACATCAATCCCCTTTTGGTTGGCATCCGCAATCAGGTCAACCGCCTTGATGCCACAATCCAAAGTGAACAACAACTTCACCCCTTCCGCAACGGCCTTGTCGATGCCTTGCTGTGAAAGTCCATAGCCCTCTGCATAGCGATCGGGAATGTATGACATGACCTCCATTTGTTGATGCTGTAAATAATGCACGAGCAATGCCACTGCACTCGTGCCATCCACATCATAATCACCAAAGACCATGACGGTTTCTTTTTTGTCGATGGCCTGTTGTAAGCGGTCAACTGCCACGTCCATGTCTTTCATCAAAAACGGATCGTGCAGATGATGCCAGTCGGGACGAAAAAATTGCTTGGCTGCATCAAAATTGGTAATCCCTCTTTGCACCAAAAGTTGAGCGACAACCACAGGCACAGTCAGTGCCTTGGCGAGTGATTGCACCGTCTCTGGATTGGGGTTGGGTTGAACAAGCCAGCGCATCTCAGTCCTTTCCTTGAATGACAAGCACAAATTCGCCGTTGGGCGTATGAGCCGTAAAATGTGCTTCGAGTTCTTGTAATGTCCCTCGTACCGTTTCCTCAAATGCTTTGGTCAACTCTCTGGATATTGATGCGGGTCTGTCAGGTCCCATCACTTTTGCACACTGTGCTAGCGTCTTTACGATGCGGTGAGGAGACTCATATAATACAATGGTTTTGGTTTCTTTTGCGAGTTGAGAAAGTCTAGATTTTCGCCCTTTTTTATGAGGCAAAAACCCCTCAAAAACAAAACGGTCTGTAGGAAACCCACTTTGTACCAATGCGGGGATAAAGGCAGTTGGCCCCGGTAGGGTGATCACCGGAAGACCCGCTTGTAAACACGCCCTGACCAATAAAAATCCTGGATCGGAAATCGCAGGGGTACCTGCATCCGAAATCAACGCCATGGACATCCCTTGTTGGAGTTGCTCGACCAAACCGTCTACCGTGCGATGCTCATTGTGCATATGATACGACTTGGTTGGTGTATCGATATCATAATGGTTGAGCAACTTGCGACTGACCCGGGTGTCCTCACACAAAATCAGCTCCACTTCCGACAAAACGGAAAGGGAGCGACGGGTGATATCGGCCAAATTGCCTATGGGCGTTGGAACGACATAAAGTGTGGATGGCTCAATTTGCAATCTCTTGTATTTAGTGGGCTTATATATGTTGAGGATTAAAGATAAGTCATTTCTTTGGCAAATAAACTCTCGCAAAACAGATTGTCATAATTTATCCCCAGCTTCATCATTTGGTGAGTTGATTTTAATACCTTTGTTAGGCGAGTAAATCCCAAAAACAGTTCCTATGTTTCTCGAAAATACGGTAAATCAAAAAGAGCAATTCGGCTGGATCGAAGTGATTTGTGGTTCCATGTTTTCTGGAAAAACAGAAGAGTTGATTCGACGACTCAAACGCGCACAGTTTGCCAAACAGAAAGTCGAAATCTTTAAGCCGACTGTTGACAACCGCTATGATGATGACAAAGTGGTTTCGCACGATGCCAATGAAATCCGCTCAACACCCGTGCCTGTTGCGGCTAATATTCGCATTCTCGCCGATGACTGTG
>Ga0213865_10000233_pt1 | contig 37303 bp, 65 predicted proteins | sample PICome_6_FD_160100 | JGI IMG/M metagenome (GOLD analysis project Ga0213865, IMG submission 160100) | Coastal seawater microbial communities near Pivers Island, North Carolina, United States - PICO282 | ecosystem: Environmental > Aquatic > Marine > Coastal | place: USA: North Carolina...
CTTGCTGACGAGACTGAATGGTATTAAGTAAAGTACTCAACTCTGCAAGCTTACCTTGTAGATGCCCTAAGTCATTGTCTTCTATCTTTGTTTGTATTGCTTGTAGCTCTACCCTTAAAGGTTCTAGATCTGGCATATTTTCTTGCATTTCTGCTACTGTATCTTCTAGTACTCCTACTCGTGAAAAGAATTCTGATGTTGCCCAAATTCCTCCACTAATTGTTGAAACAAAGGCTAAAACAACAGCAATGTGTGCACCCTTAAATCTAGTGCCTGCCACATTTATTTCAGTCTCTTCTAAGCTCATTTATACTCCTTTACGGTTGTGTAACCGGTGCCGACCTTGGTTGCATTACTGGGTTACTAAGTGTTGGATCTGGGTTGAACTCTCCAGGGTTTCCATCGCTTGCTCCAGGTATTGCACCAGTTACCATTGTACCTGGACCAGGGCTACCTAAATTTCCATTTTGATTGTTATAGTTAGTTGTGTCTAAAGATGCGTTTTGTATTTCAACAACATCCGTTGCTAGTTGTACTGGGTCGTACAACTTTGCATTTATATCATAACCGGAGCCTGCCGCGGCATATGACTCTCCTGAGCCATAAGAGTATGCGGAGTACATTTCATTTATTGAGACTGGAGGAGTATCTCCGTAAAAACCATCATATATCTCATTTGTAGCCTGTGTCCAACCTACTTCTCCTTCATTATTAAAGAACATACCTTGTAGAACAGTATTAGTGGCGTTATCCCATGTAATTGTCATTTGGTCTGTCCAAGCGTCATAAGAAACAGTAGATTGTGTCATATTAGATAGCGTAGCTTGGGCATCATAGTTAATCATTGCAAGTGCTGCCGAGTCTTGAGAAGCCCATAAACTTGCTGAAGCCGCCTGAGCCTTATCTTCAATAGTGTCTAATGACTGGTTAAATACTTGAACAGTTGATTGATCAATCTGCACATCATTTGCTCGAATGTAGTTTTGAAGCTGTAAACGATCTTCGTCTGTTGTAGCATTTATAGCTTCTGTATATATTGCTTCTGCTTTGCTTATTTCTGCTGCTGCGTCTGTAAACATATCAATAGCTGCATCCATTTGATCCATGTTTTCTTCATAGTTCTGTACAAGTAAATGCTCCGCAGAATAATAATTCGCGTTTACAGTATCAAGTATAGATTGATTATAGTATGCAACTTCTGATAAGTCTATTTTATGGGAGTCTGTACGACCTGCTACGGGCACAACGGCATCATTAGCTAAAGAAGCACTTTGAGGAGTATTCATACTCATCTCAATAACACTTGCTTGAGCGTTAGAAACTTGAGTATTAATGTAGCTTGCAGTATTGATGAGTTCTTGTATTTCTACATAGTCTCCAGTAGGTCGAAGAGGGTTTATGCCAGGATCAATAAGTCCGCCAAAAGCACCGGTCTGTATATAAGTACCGTTACTCGTCTGGCCAGTCGACACTGCGGTAACGCTCAGAAACGCTACGGCCGTCACTATTTTCTTTATGTTCGCCATTACCATTGACTCCATTTATACCTAACGCAACATCAAAGTATTCTTTATTTTCAAGATACCCCCGAACAAAATGTTCAGGCTTGCGTTTCATCATAACAAATGCAGACTTACCTGCAACTACTTTGCCTCCTACAATTAAAGGACAAGGAGTACCACTTTCAAACATTGCTAACCACGTTGAATCACTTTGACACATTCTTGTGATTGCTGCTATCTTCATGTTTAAACTGTAAAGAACAGCTGCATCTTTACGTCTATTACACTCTTCATCTTGTTGGTACTTGCCTGTACTGATTCCAATCTTCAAGGAAGAAACGCCACCTGCAACACTCTTTAAGCAGCTATCGTTTCCTCCACTCATCAGAGAAGGAGCAACAGCGCTAGCTACAGGTATCTGGCTAGCACTTCCTGCTCCATTATATTGATTTGTATTGGTAACAGTCTCATTATTACTATCTACGGTAGCTCCTTGCTGGTTTGTATTTAAGTCTCCAGTCTGTGAAGAGCTATTACCGCTGTCGGTATCTTGACCAAATGCAAAGGAACTAAAGCATAGTAGTAACACTATGACTTTATTCATATGTACCTCTTATACTGTTTGTGATGCTATAAAGTATTCTACTTCAGCAGTATTACTATCTGCTGCTATTGCTATCTTAGCTATATCTACGAAAGTATCGCTTTCTGATACCGCTCCAGAATCATTTACTAGACCACCTAATGCCATTTGTCCGAATACCATAGTGGCTCCCGGTGCAATTACGTTACCATAGTTATGGTTGCTTGTAGCTGTGTCTACAATAACTTTTATATCTACGCTAGGGGATAGGTTGGAAATGCGAATGTATTGTACTTTATCCACATCGAATTGAGCAGCTGTAGTAGCTTCATCATCGTCTAGCTCGGAATAAACAGTAAACTCGCTTTGATCTATAATTACGTTATGCTGAACTACTTGTGAAACGTCAGTATGCGTTTGCGTACGTGTGTTTCCGTAAGTGTGCCCGTTAAGAGTAACGCTCTCTGTTACTGTGGTTGTTAAGGTTGCCATTAGTCTTCATCTCCTAGCAAGTCTAGATCTTCTGCAGGTACTTTATAGGGTACACCACTGACACTAACCTCAGGTAACTTGCCGCCTGCAGCTACGGCTGCGTCTTTAGTTTTAAATTTTTTAATTAAGCCATCGGAACCTATAAAGCACCAGCGACCTCGTTTTTCAAAAATTTCCATAATTACCCCATTGTTGTTAGTACAGTGACTATACAGCCTGCTAGAAACAGAATTATTGCACCACCTAGAGTGATGGTACGAGTTTCTATGCGTTGTAGGTTATTGTCGATATTGTCTAAACGATTGAAGTTGGATTTCCAACGCTCTTCGCATTGTACAATATGAGTCTTGGTCTCGCACTCTAAAGCTTCTAGCCTAGAATGGTCATCATTTGTTGTCGCCATTGAGAAGTTTCTCCATTAACTTTCCATAGTTACCTTGCCCGAATGGAATACTTTCATTAATTTGGACATTAGTTTGATTTTTTATGTTGCCCGCATTTACCTTCTCTAGGTCAGTTTGGGCTTTAATTTCTTCCATTCGCATTTTATGTGCCATTTGTAGTAGATCGGCAAGGTCTTTGGAGGAGTATATTCCAGTTTCACGAACTTCTTCTAGCTTACTTTCTATCATCTCATCAAGAACAGAGCCTATGTTATTTTTATTACGATAACCCATGTCTAGATAGACAGTATCGATATATCGTTTTACTTCTCGTTTATTTAGGTGTTCGACTACTTTATCTTCAGTAACCATAAGTTCCTGGCAGACTGCCTTAATGTTCCCATATTGTAGGTAACTATTAGCAACTTCCAGTCCTTCAGGAGATATGTTAGTTAATTCTTTTGCCATGTTAGAAATTATACGAGTTTTAACCTTCGAAGTCAAGAAGTATTTTTGCTAGGGGATAAGAAAAAGCCCCCAGAACGGAGGCTTTTGAGAGGTTTACCAGAAAGTGTATCGTACTTCAGTTTCTAGTTTATGATTCCATTCCTCAACTTTGCTGCTTTCAACTTTTCCTTTAACTTTAAAGTTGCCGACACTGAATTTATAGCCTGCTTCCGCAGAATCACCAGTATCAAAGTCTAACCCATTACCAAATCGGCCATACTCAACATAGAAATTTTTTCCGATCGATGTACCGACACGTAAATTTCCTTTAGTCTCATCAAATGAACCAAGATTATCGAAATCTTGAAAACTTACATTGTTCTTATATTCGATGTATGGGCCTGCAAACGCTAAAGGCGAAGCCAGTGTTGCTAATAGTACTAATTTTTTCATAATTTTCTCTCCGTTGCTTTTTCGATTATTCGAAGACATAGTATATACCAACTTCGAGCGAAATGTAAAGTAAATATTACCAAAATTTTGAAAAATTTTTTGCAGGTGAGCGACCCCGTAGCGTTGAGTAGTAGTCTTATGAAAATTTCTTGAGGTTTACGTGAGGGGGAGTCTGCGCGCGGTAGTGTGTCAATAGTCAATTAACCGCCCCCACTTATATCACATAAAAAAACTTAATGCAAACCGGCGGCGCCGCCTCAAAAATTTTGTCAAGCCGTTTGAGCCTATAAAACAAGGGGTTTTTTAACATTTTTATTTTCAAAAACCCCTATTTTTATAGGCTTAAACGATCTTCTCTAGCTCTTTGTTTAATCTTTTTATAAACGCAAGCCGCCCCGAATTTTTATCATCATAATCTATAGAGAACCACTGCTTACAATTATTAAACATGGATTCTTTTTTGATACTCATCGCATTATATTTTGCAACTGCTATCTTATCATTCTCTGATAGCTTCCAATATTTTAGCGGTGACTTTTCGCGGTCATTGATTCTATTAAGCTGTTCAACTTCCGAGATAGACAACCACATTTTTATAAAATGAATCGGCTGTTTTTCTTCCCATCGTTTAACCTGTTGCATAAAATTAGAATACTGTTTATCACTACACCAACCGTTGACGGGTTGAACCAATGCGCGACTATACCAAGAGCGATCATAGAATACTATTTGATTTTCTGCAGGCATTTTGCGCTTCCAACTACCGAGCCAATGATTCATTTCTGATTCGCTAGGCTTACATGATAAGCATACACTAAACCATGCAGGGTTAAGGTATTGCGTAACGGTGCGTATCGTTCCCGTTTTGCCTGCGGTGTCGCGCCCCTCTAATATAACGGCAACGCGCCCCCGATTTTTTTCTGCTAATTTATTTAACTTTGCTTGCTCTGTTTGCAATTCATTCATGCTACTACACTCCCATGTATATGTTGATCTGTTGTTGCTTTTGGGTTGACGATACGCCAAGGTGCTTGATTATATTTGCCGTAAGGAATTTTTTTCTTTGTTGCAAAACATTGTCGCAAAATTTCGACTTCAATTTGGCAATCCGATAAGGCGGTATGATCTTCTATAAAGCCATGATCGCCCGAACAAAAACGGTAAGCGAATTCTGCACCTGTTTTGATATTGCCCTTTGGCGATACCCAACCGAGCGACTCCGCGATCTTTTTATAATTGCGATTATTCAATTTGACTTCGCAAGCGAATTGCCAAATATCAAGGATTTTACAAGGCGATTCTAATACCTTGCTTTCGTCTGTCAATGCGCGGTGCGTTGAATTCATAGCGCGCATATCAAAGCCGATATTATAAGCCGCAATCGTTGAGACGCTATACTCTGCAATATCGGAGCGCAAGCGATCAATAATAAATTGCCATGATTGCATTTTGATTTCGCCACTATCTAACATAGGCGCATAATGGGAGAACAATTTTTTAGCGTAAAATGCGCCCATCATAATTTTAGGCTGTGTGAAAATCTCTTCAACAAGCGCATTGAATCGCGTTAGCTCATTACCGTTTCGGTCGTGAATGATATAGCCGACATCGTAAACATTGCCAGAAAGGTCAGCCGTTTCGGTGTCTAGGGTTAGAATAATATTTTTCATAATTAAGCCTGTAAGCGTGAATTTAATTTAATGGCATCTAAAGCCGTTATTTTAAGGCGATCATTCGCCATTGTCAACACTGATTGATTATCATCTAGCAAGGTGACAGCCGAGCGCCAACGAGCGCGAGGTATATTTTGCGAGATTAAGAAACGAAAAATTTTAGAAAATTTCATTTCATCATCGCGCCGATTATCGCCCTCTGCGCGTGACATAATCGCATCACATGATAAGCCGCGATCAATTAGAAAATCATAATCATGGCTAGACAATACGCGAGCCGTACAAATTGCGACTTGATGATTTTTATCTGCAATTAATTTTCGCATAATACTAGCAAGAGGTAACAAGCGATCAGCGTAGATTTTTTCGCGTGTGCAATTTTCTCGCCATGCGTCAAGGTCAAGCGAACCATCTGCACGCGTCAACTGGCGGTGAGATGAATCAATGACTGTATGATCTAAATCAAAAATATATAACATTAAACTAAACTCCAAAAATAACCGATTATACCTACAACATTTAGAACGATAAGATTATACAATTTTTTCTCTACCGCTTGAAACGTCAACAAGGTCAATCCTAAAATGGCAAAGACTTTGCCATACCAAAAATTTATTAGGAATGGTGCGAGGCATAAAAGCCCCGAACCAATCCAGCCAGCTAGAATAATCAAGAGAGATTACTCAATAGGTTTGACAATGCAATCATAGGCGCTTTTTCAAGCCCTGTTAAAGAATTGTCATCAGCGTCAACCGCTTTTGCGATTGCGTTGACAAGGTCAGCTTTTGAAGCCGCGACACGTTTTGCAGGTCGCACTTTGACTTCGTAATCTAAGCCAAGCGATTTTGCCTTAGCAATAATCGAACGAGAGGTTTTACCGAGCTGTTCGGCAAGCTCTACAGCTTTAGCTTGATTAAGGGGTTGAGCATTTTCGAGGACAGCAATTTGCTCGGCTGTATAGTTTACTTTTTTCATAATGAATTCTCCAAAGAATTGTTTTTAAGAGCCGCTATTATATCAAATAAAGCCGCGACTGTAAAGCTTTATTTGTTGTGAATATTACCATTTTTGGGCGGGTTGGTTTCCCTCATTTCTTAATACTAATTATAGCAAAGAAAAGCGAGATTGTCAACTGTAAATATTACCATTTTGGGTGGGTTGACTTTCCCCGATTTCTTAAAACATATTATATAAAATTTTTTGCGAAAAGTCAACCCCTTTATTAGATTACTTTGGCATATGGGGGAGCGTTTATATAACCGAAAAAACCCTTTAAAATCAAGGACTTGCGCGCGCCAACCCGGCGGCACAGACCGCTCTTTGTCAAGTGCCGCGTGCGCTTTTTTTAAGACTAAAAATATATGCCTAGTCTAATCACCATATAATACGCGGTCACGCCCCAAAATATTAGCCATGTAATTTCGTTGCTCATTATGCACACTCCTCAATCATTTCAATTCCGCCATTGCCATCAGGGAAGCATAACACTAAACCCTCAAGCTGTGTTACTGGAATAATCCCTTGATTACATAGCTTAACCATCAAGCCATGACGCGCCTCGCGAGCAGGTGACGCGATTGACGCACCTAAGGCATGAGGCTCACGAAATACAGAAACCTGCACGCCTATGGCATCGCCATGGTCAGCACCGCCATACTGGTACGCCTCACTTGTAACGTGAGAGTTGGTTCTACGAGTTTTAATAAATGCTTTTTTGATTTTCATGCTACTATCTCCATTTGATAAGGTAATTATAGCTAATAATGCTAAGGTTGTCAAGCGGTAATTTTTCACAAATCCACCGAGGTCATGTTGTTTACTCGAATATCCATAACTTCGACCACGTTGCGCACTATATCGTCTCGCATCCATTTTACAGCTCTAGCAATTTGCCCACGATTATAAACATATTGCTCAAACTCTGCAGGCATACCTAAAGGTGCACCATTCTTTTGAACTGCACGAATATTGAACAGCTCTTCATAACGGTCATTTTTACATTTTATAACTTCAATAATGATTTGCATAATTTTTCTCTCTCTTGATTGTATAAGGTAATTATAGCAAAGGAATTTAAAAAAGTCAACACTTTCTTTATACCGTTTTTGCATAAGGGGGCGGGTTGCTTATAACCAAATTTTGGCCGCCGGCCCCGCAGGGCGCTGAATGCGAATCATTTGCATTACGATTACCATTCGCAATTAGCGCAAAGCGCGCCGAAGTAGTAGTACGACGATGGTGCAAAATTTGCGCGGGTGCTCTGCGCCAAAGTAGTAGTACGACGATGGTGTAAAATAGCGCCGACCCACCAAGTAGTAGTACGACGATGATTTTACGCGCTTGGTACCACGTGTCAAGTACTTTTTTGAAATATTTTGCCCAAAGGTCGGCGCCGATTATATCACCCCCGCGCGGGGTTTGTCAAGTACTTTTTTGATATAAATGCAGTAATTGTAGATAACTGAGTCTAATTTGAGAAAACCCCGAGCGGGGATAATATAATTCGAGATAATTGGAGATAATTCGAGAAAATTTCTTGACATTTTGACCCCGTCCGGCCCCCCGAAGTTAGACCCTGTTTGCCTGACAAGTTTTTTCTTTTCACCCCCAACTAAATTTAAAAAACTTCTTGACTTTTGCTTCTCATATCTGTATAATGTCTTTATTGAATTGAGAGAACAAAGAAAAATTTTTAAGCAAAATCATTTAGTTCTTGACAATTCCCTTAAAACTCTGTATAATATGTTTTAAGAAATTGAGAAAAGTTTAAAAGATTGGATTTTGGGTTATTCATCGGTCACCACGTGGCATAAAATCTATAAGAGTAGGGTAAAGAGTGATTCCCCTAGCCCCAAAATTCAACCTTTTGAGCTTTGATTACAGGAGCTTCTCATATCCTAGTTGGTAGCCATTGCGGTGATACGAAGATAGACAAGCGAACCTCAGTAAGAAAGCTCACGTATAGTCCTCGCGAAAGGTGGACAGGTTACTCTCACACCATAGCTGGAGAGCCGCTTCCTAGTTTTGCGGAAAACCTAACTAGGTTTCTATTGGGAGTATTCATGTAAAACTTAGCCCAAACATTACACCTACCGCATATCTGATAAAGTGTATGGAGGTGTTACTAAAACAAAAATAATGATAATAATCTTTTGTGCCCTCCTTGTGAGGGCTTTTTTCTTCCCCAGCAATATTCAAAAAGTTCTTGACAGTTTCCCAAAATTAGTTGTATAATATAATTCTAAAAATGACAGAAGGAAGAAAATTATGAGCAATGTAGTTCAGTTCAAAAACCAAGGTACTATCCTAAAGGAACAGCTACTAAAAATTATACAAGAGCTGGAAGAAGTATATCAAGGACTAGACCTAGCAGTAGATGCCATAACCAAGCTAGAAGATATAGCACAGGCACAAGAACAAAAATATAACAAAGTGTTGCGTAAGTATGCAACCGAAGTAGGCGAAGAAAATGTAGAAGTAGGTTTACTAGATTACGCTACTGAAGTAGAAATTGTAGTTGATCTAGATGGACTTCCTATTTTGAAGTTTGATACCGTCATACCACCAGAACAATTTAACTTATTCCCAGAGGACGACTAATATGAAAAATGTAAACTATACTCCCGAAGTAACAACAGCAATCGTAGAAAGCTACACTAACAGCCCAACTATGGATACAGTTCGAGCTCTTGCAGAAGTACATGGCAAACCCGTTAAATCTATTATTGGTAAATTATCGAGAGAAGGTGTTTATCAGAAATCTAGCTACACTACAAAGACTGGTAGCAAGCCTGTCACCAAAATCGAGATTGTCACAGAAATTGCAGATAAATTAAATCTTGATGCAGAAACCATAGCGGGGTTGGAGAAAGCCCCTAAAGCAGCATTAGTAGAAGTTCGTGATGCAGTATCAGTAGTACGAGAAGCAGCTATGGAAGTAGTAGAGTTCGATGAAAGATTACCCGAATTTGATTAAACCAAGTAGCTAGTATAAACCCCGTAACGAGAGATCGCTGCGGGGTTATTTTTTGTCTAGAGATTACTACGAAAAACTTGCAGTACAGGGAAAATGGTCTACGAAAATTAAAGAAAATTATGAAAAAGGAATACGGGTATTTTGGTATATCGCGAATTGGGTCGGATGGTGTGGTTGGTAAAAATAAAAGAGAGTTTCAGTAAGAGTTTTAGAAGGGATAACCCGACAAAGTGTTATCATTATTTGGTTTATCGGGTTATATGTGAATAGTCAAATTGAACATCAGTTTGGTGAATTGATGTTGGGGTTAATGCTAGTCGATGTTACTTTCAATAATCTTATGGGTTTAACCATATGATTCACTCTAGGTTCATCATAGGTTAAGCGCATAAATATTTCTAACCACCTTCCTAGCATTGAGTTTTGTAAATCGTAGTTGACTTGATTGCATATCAATTTTTTATATATTATATCACGACTTTTGGGTAATGTAAAGAACTATTTTTCCTACCTATTTTCAAAAGCCTGCTGTGCACATAATGGTATTACTAGGACGATCATCCCAATATATTTCACTCAGCAACATTTCTGCCTTTGGACTTTTTAGACCGTTCACATCTACGGTTACCACACTTATTAAATAATCCCACCTTGCTACGTTGTAGTAGGTAAGTTCTATCTCTTCCACTTCAATCGTTGCGGGGTCAGTAATCTTGTTATAAATCTGGTTTTCGTAGAGTACAAAACTGTCAGGAACTTGTGCGTAAGAGTATTCACACCACGCTGGCTCACACTTGCTTAGAATTTGATAAGTGAACTCATAGTGAGAAATTTCATTGGGTGAGAGAGAAGTTCCATTTATTCGAGTTGTTGGAGCTTCCCAAGCGATGGAGAGGTTGATTACCTCTTGAGGTGCAAGAACCGCAAGAGGTAAAAACAACAAAAGTAGGGGTAGTTTATTCTTCATAAAATAAAATTAGGAGGAGCGCGACACCAAGAATAATGATGTATGTAGAGTCTATGATTTCCATTCTAGTTCCAACTCTATTGTTTCCCTAGCTCTAGAACAAAGAACTAGACCGTTTTGTAGTGGATGATCGACACACTCAACCTCTTGAAAGTGTACTTGCTCTCTACCATGTTTTAAACCTACAACATATCCTGCAGTACTGGCTATTACAAAAACTGTAGCATATAATCCCCAGAAAAGTTTATTGTTCATCCTCTGCTCCTTTCTTATTGTAGTTACCCCATTCGTGGCTACGATCTGCCACACCAAATGCACCTGCTACAAACAGGCTAACGCCATACCCACAGCAAGCTCCAAGTAGAAAAAGTGAAAACTCTAACATATTTCAATATCCTCCAAAGATGCGATTGCTGCCATGAACTCAATTTTATCGGTGAAAACATAAGTTTTGGCGATGTAGTTATCGTCAAAATCAGTACCGTTAATGTAAAGTGAGTAGCCGTTTGCAGCTAGTGTAAATCTGTTTTCTTCTTGAATAACTTTAAAATCTTCATTTATCATTGTATATTCCTTTTAGTATAATGTTGCCTAGCTTAGGTTCGGAGTAGTTAGGGCCTTTCATTACCTTACCGTCTTCGCGGTAGATAGGTTTACCATCTTCGCCCAACTTACTCATGTTGCTACGGTGTACTTCAGTGAAGCAAGTATCAAGATCAATACCAAAAGCTACACCAGCTCCGTAGGTGACATATAAAATGTCGGTTAGTGCGTCAGCGATCTGTACCATATCATCAGCGGATAGTGCATCTACTAGCTCATTCAGTTCTTCAGCAATGAGATCAACACGTAACTGTGCTAAATCTTGCTTTGGTAGCGTAGCTCGCTTCGGGGTCTCTTGACCAAACGTGTGCATAAAACTCCACACTTTATTAAAATTACTCATAACTTCTCCCATGTTGTTCTTCTACTACATACTCTAAAGTAGCGTTTTCTGGTGGGTAATACCCTGCGGCTTTCAAGAATCTATCGAAATAGTCGCACATCTCTGGAATGCTTGAATCTGAATGTATTGTAAACTCTATGTCAGCTGTAATACCATCTTCTTTATCAGAATAAATTAATTTATACATCATCCTTCCTTATAATATTTTTTTAAACAGTGAGGGCACGTAACCCTCTTAATTTCATTTACAGATACAAACTTATGATCTTCTTCTCGCAGTGCGGGATGTATGCCACAAATGCTGTACCCTTGTTCGATAGTAGCGTGTACTATACTTTCCATACCACTTGTTCCTCCAATGCGTATTGTGATGCGTGAATATAATCCCTGTCTTCGTCATCAAGTAAGTGGTAGTAAAAAGAGCAGGCATATATTTGTTGTTCGGTCTCTACGGGGTCGGAGATATGTTTGTTAGCTTCCATCATCTCTTGAAGCGTGTCCATCTTTGCGTTCAGCTTATCTCTGAGCTTTGACATTCTATTACCTCCATTGACCTTTCGTATCTAATCTTTGGGTCTGATGTAGTTTGACTCCACCAAAACTTTCTTTCTGCATTTTTCTTGCTTACCGCCTCTACCTCAGTAGTGACGTAACGTGTAGTAATTTGAACTACTTTATACTTCTTCACTGAATACCTCAATCTGTACATCGTCATAGCCTTTCTCTAGCCATAACTCATAAACGTGGTTGGCTTGACCATGGCTTGTACCTTCGTATACAATTCCACCGCCAACCCATACTGTAAATATTGTTTGTGTTGCCATTAGTGTATCTCCTTACTTTCTAAATATTGATACTCTTGTGCTAGTGGGCACTGCTTTTTAGAGAACCTTACTTCGTCTGCTTTGATAAGTTGCTCGGTAAGATGCTGTAGTATTCTTCTTTCAGCTATACCTACGTCAGAGGGGTCAAGGCTAGTATCATCTGTCCACATAAAAATAAACTGTGCGATACTGTTTGCCAATATAGGGTTATCGTGTACGAGAGAGTGGTGAAACATCTCCATACATTCATGAAACTCTCCTGCATTAAATAAATCAATCAACACCCCTCTACTCATCATTAAATATCTCCGGCAAAACCAAAGCTACTGAAGTTACAAACAGCAGCAAAAAAGAATCCTCTATAGAACCAACAGCATCAGGTAGCGCAGCAAAGAACATTACTATGACATACGCGTACCATGATAGTCTCAATAAATTATACATTGTGCTCCCAAGGAAAGGAAGCCATAAATAGTTGATCTTCGTACTTGTGGGCTTCGATCTCCCAAGGTTGATCTTCGTAGGCTGCTTCGCTGTAGTCTTTGCCTTTGTATACGCAAAGATCGGAAGATAGCTCACCAGACCAGAATTGACGAGCGTGAATAAGCTCGTGCGAAAGTGTGCGAAGTTGCATTAAGAATGGAAAGTTAGTTGCTACCTTGATCTCTACCTCACCAATGTCACCCGAGCAATAGCCGTGAGTGTCACCCTCATCAAGAGACTTGACAAAGGTTACTTTTAGTGTGGTGTCCTCAAGATCAGCAATGTTCATGTACTCAAGAGCATTACTCACAAACATTTGAACTAAGTGTAGCTTTTTTGTGTTTTTGAATTTTACTCTCATTTTTCTTTCCTCATTTGATTTAGAAAGATATTATACTTCAAAAAAGCGGGAAAAGTCAAGAACTTTATTTATTCTTTTCCAACAATTCAATCATTTTATTTAGATACCAAATTGCTTTTTTGGCGTTCTCTACGGGGTCGCCTTTAGTAAACATTCTGGTACCTGTGTACTTAATTACGTTGCCTTGACAGTAGTCCAAAGCCCCACCGTTATCTAGTACGTCTATGATGTAATCAATAGTTTCAATCTCACCATAGTTGTAATGTGGTGGTTTATTTACCATATCAGTTGTTTCTTTCAACAGTCCAAGTGCTTCTGTGGCTGCCTCTTTAAAGAAGGAGTCCCAGTCTTTTTCTTTTTTATCATCACTCATTCTATTATCCCATTTACCCAGTTTTCTGCCGCATCCTCTACAAAGTGTATACTTTTATTTGGAATTAGCACGTCTTTCGTAAAGACTTGATTTGTGAAACAGCGATATCCGTACTCGTTTTTGGTAGTAGCAAAGATATGTGCTCTACGAATAGTAACCTCGCTATGAAAGAAGTTAGATTGTGATATGTATTCAATATCGCTTCTGTGGAACGGTGTTATTTCTATTGTTTCTGTTGACTGCTGCTTTATGTTTTCGTCTTTTCTTGTCGCTTGGTTTTTCATAGTATCCTCGTTCTTTTATTTGATGAACAATACCTTCTTCTATGGATTTTCTTTTGAACTGACGTATTGCTCGCTCAAAGTTCCCTCTAATTATTTTTACTTTCAATTACTCGTACCTTGGTCTTTCTTTGGGAAAGTATGTTCCCTCTTCTTCTTCAATACGAGCACGATACTCGCCCTCACCCCAGCAACCGCCAATCATAAGATACTCATCATCGGGTTGCCCAGCGCCGTCCACACCATCATGAGAACCGTATCCCATTTTACGTGCGGCTTTGCGTTTCTCTAAATCCATTTTAATTTGGTTGAGCATAACCGCAGCTTCGTGTTGGGTATCTGCTGCGTGATACTCAACACATTCACCTGCATTAAACCACCAACCACCTTCTTCAGGTCCACCGTATGCTTTATAAACTTCATAGATATTTACATAGTACATTCTAGTATTCCTTGTATTTTGATTTGCGTTTATATTTAGTTTTGTCTCTATATACTTTGGCACGAAACGGAGAGTTCTCTGCAAAAAGAACCATATGCGCTCGTGTCTTTGGTGCTTTTTTCTTTTTCATACTCTCCACCCCCGTTTTCTAAGGTATTCTATTTGTTTGCGTACAGCGACTTCCGTACGATCGGGAAGCATTTCGGATATTTCAGTATATGTACGAAGGCCCGACCATTTTTCTAAAATGATACGTTCGCCTCTTGTCCATGGTTTCTTCTTTAATTTCATAACGCATATTATACGAAAAATTAGGGAAGATGTCAAGAATTATTTTAACGTATCCCAAAAAAATTTCTTGACATTTTGTTGATATTTTCGTATAATATATCTTTATAAAATCACATCAAACCAACTCCTAGAGGTACAGTTATGCCAGCGATTGAACATTTTATCATATTTGTGTTTTGTTTATTAGGCGCTGGAGTACACTCCTACTTTTTAGGTAGAAAAGAGGGAGTCCTATCCACTGTAGAATATCTAGAAATGGAAGGTATTTTAGAGGTAGAGAGGGATGACGGAGAGAAGTAATGGCGGAAGTCAGTTTTAACATAGGAATAAAATGCGGTAGATTCATGTGGCAAGGAGCTTCCCAGTTAGACGGCTACTGCATGAGAGTAGAAGATACTATAAATGAAACACCTGACCAGAGTATTCCTCCTACAGGCAAATTAGTATATGGCAGAACTCCTTACTGGTTTCGTGGCGTACTAAGCTACGATGCAGGAGGAGGCATTGCTATTATAACAAATAAATCAGAGGGTACAATAACAGGCACCATAGTAGTAAAATGTACTGTAGGTGGACTAACAATAACACAGACTATAGGTTCAGTAGTAGATATGGAAAATGAACCATACCCAGGTCGGTACTATTTACTGACATATTCTAGTTTATCTGATTTTGTTAATGCAACTAATAGCGGAGAAACTTTAAACCTAAAAATTACGTGTCTAACTGACGCTGACGCGATCGGTGCAGAGATGGGTAGACAGGTAGACCAAGGTACAATAATAAAACACCCAACACATCCCATGGGTCACGAAGCCCCTAATGGAATGTATAAAGAGATGGTAAAATGAAATCACATGGTGGAAAGGGCGATAAGCGCAGAAAGCCCCAGGTAGAAGATTCAGTAGTAGTAGAAGAATGGAACAGAATTTTTTCAGGGGGTGGAAAGTGCCCTGTATGTAACAAATATCAATGTATATGTCCGAAGGAGGATGATAATGAAGAAACTAATTTATAAAGCAACCGGTACAGTTTTAGTAGGCGTAGCACGTGGACTAGGATTAGTATCAATTCAACTAGAAAAAGCTGACGAAGCGGTAAGCTCCGTAGCTATGGAAATGTTAGATGTTGCCAATGGCGCAGCTGACGAAGGAGAAAAATAATGGCTACAAGTAGAAAAGATCTTAGCTTTAGTGTAGTAAATACAGGTACAGCAGCAGAAACTGCAATTGTATTAGATGGCACAGGATTACGTGGTGTAGTTGCTGTTACTGTAGGGGACACAAATGTAACTCTTTGTGGCAGCTTAGACGGTACAACTTATTATGTAATCGAAACATTTACTGCAAGTACATTAAAAGAGATTACTCTTTGTCCTTACTTTAAAGTAAATGGTGCTGCAGATACAACAATGAATGATGATATTGGAACTAGTACTTGTACTATATTTACTAATGAAGCTTTGACTAGAACTCCGTCTGGCAGGTAAGCTTTAGGAGACTATAATGACTGACTATTATATAGCCACAGATGGTAGTGATAGCAATGATGGACTATCCATAGGAGCCCCCAAAGCTACTATAAATAGTCTTCAAACTACATATAACTTTTCTGACGCAGATAAAATTATTTTCAGAGCAGGAACTTATAATAGTGCATTAGCCTACGGCCCAGATGCTTCTGTCTTTATGGAGTTTGATACGATGACAGAAGTAGTATCTTTAGAAGGATACGAAGGTGAAACTGTTATTTTTGAGCCCACTGGAGGTGATATAAGCTGGCTTGTTTCAATGCATAATATTGATGTTACCAGTGATAACACCACATACACCGTAAAAAATATACAATTTAGAAATAGTACAAGCGATATTACTTCAGGGTTTTTAAGGATGGAGCAGAAAACATCAGATACTAATATTGTCAAATTTATAGTAGATGGGTGTACTTTTACACAAACAAGCTCGGAAGCAGACTTAGGTGAGTCAGCTGTATATTCTAATACTACAGGCAAGGTAGATTTTACTGTAAAAAACTGTACTTTTAGTATCTGTGATGAAAAAGCACTAAGGCTAACGAATCAATTAAAGGCTACAGTAGAAAATAATATAATTAATTGTAATCCACCAAGTACTAATGATGTTGCAAGTTCTATGCTTTTATTTAGTGGTAAACAAAATCTGACAGAGACAACAGAACTCCATGTACGAAACAACACTATAGTATTTAATCATTTAGACGGGGGAGGAAATTGCATAATATGTCAACCAGAGTATTATAATAAATTTTATATTTGTAATAATACTATTACCATTAATTCTGATAATCCAGCAACGAATGGTGCAATAATTGATTTTATGCGACCTGCCACCACAACTAGCAATGATAGAAGCACAGCAGAGTTTAATTTAGTAGGAAACTATGTAAAAAATAATCATGGAAGAGGAGATTTCTTAGAGTTCTATAGGGCTGGAGGAGATGATGCTAATGTAGGTGTTTTCAATATAACGGATAATCATTGGATTGGCAATAATACTATAAGAGATCATACAACATCTGAAGTTCTTAATATGGAACACTGTCATGCTGCTACTATAAATATAAAACGTAATACGTTTGAAGATTTTCAAGATATGATAGTGATGAGAAATTCTGATGGTATACCGCATATTATTGAAGATAATATATTTAAAAATACAGGTAATACTGCTGACGGTTTAGGAGCTACTACACCTATCACTATATGGGCTCAAGGTACAGTAGACACTGTTACTATCAAAAATAATTTATTTTTAATAGATGAAGAAGGTACATGTATTTATTGTACTACTAATGATGGTGGGATTTCGGAATTCTTGATAGAGGGAAATAGTTTTGTTTATCTAGGTGATACAGTAACTGATGGAGATAATTTAATAACTAGAATCCCTGCTGACACAATAGATGAAATAACTATCCGAGATAACTACTATTACGGACATGAAGGATTAAAGAGCACTACCTTATTTAATCATGACAGTAGTGCTTTTCCTGGTCCTGTAAATAATGCTATTGCTGATAATGGACTATTCCATACTAGCAACCTGATAAAAAGAAAAAAATCAGGTATGGTAAGTGACATGAGCCAAGAAGTAGCGTGGCAAGTATAAAGGACACGCTAAGTCCTAAACATAGCACTAAACTAACCGAGTACCGAAAGGGCTCACAGCTGCGTGTCGAAAGAACGCAAAGGAGTAATAAAATGACTTTACAACAACATCAATTAACAATGGCAGACTTTCCGAAATTTTTTCTAGGGTTTGACCGACTACAGCAAGATGTTTTCTCCAATGTAGGAGATTCAGGCTACCCACGTTACAATGTCGTAAAAGTAGGAGAAGCAGGTTACCGTATAGAGCTTGCAATTCCTGGCTGGGACAAAGGTGATGTAGCTATTCAATTACATAAGAATATATTGACTATAGAAGGTAGACGCACAAAATCAGAAACGCAAGAAACTTATATCCATAAGGGACTAAGCGGTAAAGGTTTCACTAGAACATTTAAAGTAGGGGACTACATTGTTTTGGATAAGGCATATATGGAGCGAGGTCTCCTATGCATTAGCCTAAGCGAAGTAATTCCAGAAGCAGAGAAACCTGTTACTGTGGACATTCTTTAAGGAGAAGATATGAATAAAGAACAAGCTTGTACTATATGTGCGATCGTTAGTAACATCTCACTATTTGTAACAATAGCTTTTCTTCCCTCATACTTAGTCTACGTGACACTTTAGGAGTATAAATGAATATAGAACGAGTACAAAAACAGTTAGAAGTTGATGAAGGCGTAGTATACGAAGTGTACAACGACCATCTAGGCTACCCAACCTTTGGTATAGGGCATCTAATAAAAACAAACGACCCAGAATTCGGAGAGCCAGTCGGAACTCCAGTTTCCAAGGAGCGAGTAGCGGATGCATTTGCAGGAGACTTTGACATATCTGTTAATGAATGTAAAGTTCTGTATTCCTTTTGGGAAGAGCTACCAGAGGAAGTCCAAGAGATTCTAGTCAATATGATGTTTAATCTTGGGCGACCTCGCCTAAGTAAGTTTAAAAGAATGAACCACGCACTTGAAATGGGTGACTGGAAAGAAGCTGCTATGGAAGGGCGAGACTCTCGTTGGCACACCCAGGTGGGTAATCGTGCAGAGAGATTAATGACGAGGTTAGAAGATGTTGAATCTTGGTAGCTTAGTTGGTCCAGTAACGGGACTACTTGATAAATTTATCGAAGATAAAGATGTAAAAAATAAATTAGCCCACGACCTTTCAACTATGGCGGAACGTCATGCACAAGAGCTAGCAAAAGGACAGTTGGAGGTAAATAAAACAGAGGCCGCACATAAGTCTTTGTTTGTAGCAGGGTGGAGACCTGCAGTTGGTTGGACTTGTTGTTTGGGAATGGCATCCAACTTTTTAGTAATTCCTATGGCTAACTTTGCTCTAGCTTTAACAGGTAGCGCAATAGTAGTACCACTATTAGATACTGGTGAGATGATGCCAGTATTGATGGGTATGTTAGGCTTAGGAGCAATGAGAACTTACGAGAAAAAACAAGGGGTTCAAAGAGATAAATGAGTACATTTATTCAAGAAGTAAAGCAAGGCGCGGTAGATTTAAAATTTAAACATATCTTAACAGGAATAGAGTTACGAAAAACTGTAACTCTTTATCCTCCTCTCATACCACATGGAATTACTATAAGTAATATCAGTTCCAAGTGTAACAAAGTACCTCTATGGGATATGGACCATCAAAGATGGATGGACCTAGAATTATCAACAATAATTTCATATAAACGAGTATAGTAATGGAAATGTTTTACAATGATAGTAGCCCTATAATAGAGGTAGCTCCTTGTATTTTTCATGCAAAATTTTTAACTCCTGAGTATTGCAAATACTTAATACAGTTATGCGAAGCACATAACTATTGGAGAACGGACTTAGCTACTTATAATACTTGTGACATTAATTTTGAGGTTCATTACCCAGAGATTTTTGATCAGCTATCTAATGCCTTTACCAATAGGTTTAGACACAATCAAATACAAAACCATCTTAGAACTGAGTTTACAGACTTTTATACAATATTTGCTGTTAAGTATGCTATGGGGGAGGAAAATGTAACTTCGCTTGGCTTGCATTGTGATGATAGTTTCTTAACTGCAAGCATTAAACTAAATGACGAGTATACAGGTGCTGAATTAAATTTTCCCAACCAAGACTATGATAATTCTGAGTGCGAAGTAGGAGACTTAATTTTATTCCCGGGGTCTTTAACACACCCCCACGAATCATTAGAGCTCGCTTCGGGGACAAAGTACTCTTTAACTATGTGGTCAAAATATCCTGACCTAGAGCTACACGAAAAGACCCCCTACTAAAATAAAATAAATCTTGACAAATGCTGTTTAATTTGCTATAATATCCTTTCAAATTTACGGAGAGTACATGAATTTATTTTATCTTGACCAAAATCTCGACAAGTGTGCAGAGTATCACGTTGACAAGCACATTGTAAAGATGCCTCTAGAAGTCGCACAGCTATTGTGTACTGCTATCTGGGTCGACAAACACTTAGGTTTTGTACCTCGCGCTCTCGATAAAGCTGAGAGCAAAATACTTAACGATCTCAAGAAAGAGATCAAACATCTCCCTCCAAAGGATAGACCCCTCACCCCGTATCTACCAATGATGTACAATCATCCTTGCACGATATGGGTGAGGTCAAGTCTAGACAACTTCGAGTGGACACATTGTTACGGCAATGCTCTCAACGAAGAGTATTGCTATCGTTATGGCAAACGCCATAAATCAGTAGAAGAAGTAATTAACATACTACCAGAGCCACAGAATATGGAACGTAAAGGTTTTACTACGTTCGGCTTAGCTATGCCTGATGACTTGAAAGATTATGACAACCCTATTCAGTCTTATCGTGACTATTATCACTTGGATAAGGCTACCTTTGCCGCATGGACTGGTAGAGATAAACCAGACTGGTGGAGTGAAGATTATGCAGACTATGAAAAGAGGATTACAGCATGAGCCAACCTCAGCAACAGCAACCTGTAGATAAAGATGCAGATAAGCGAAAGGAACAAGCAAAGGATAGAAGAAATGGATAGGTGTAAATATTGTGGCGATGATATGATGGGAGATGGCTACACATTACCTTTTCATTGTATCAACGCTTTAGAAGAAGATTGGTGGTACAGTCCTCCTGATAGTGGACCATACTACTGTGACTTACGAGAGGAAGAAGATGCCTAGAGTAAAGAAAAGAGATCACGAAAAACTTACAGATAGTAACATAGCACATGTTATTACTCTATTAGAAGGCGAAAAGCCTATTACAAAGAAAGAAGCCTGTGGTATATTAAATATATCATATAATACTACTCGTCTAGCAAAAATTATTGCTGACTATCAAGAACACCTTGCTTATAAACAAGAGCGCAAAAATCGCAATAAAGGTAAAGCTGCAACTGATTATGAAATAAAAGAAGCTGCCACCATGTATCTAAAAGGTGAGAATGTATCAGACATATCAAAAAGCCTTTACCGCTCTGCGGGGTTTGTACGAGCTATTTTAGATCGGCTAGGTGTGCCAACCAAACCTGCTTCGGTTGAGGAGCGAATGAGTATTGGGTATCTACCCGAGAACTGTGTATCAGAGGAATTTCAAGTAGGAGAACTAGCATGGTCTGCAAAGTATCATGCAATAGTTGAAATTAAACATGAAATGACCCCTGAGTATGCAAAAAATAAAAAAGGTCTAGTAGAGGTGGACTACATTGCAAAGTATGGCTCACGATGTTATGCTACCTCTGTTCGTGAGAGCATAGATGACTTTGGGAATCCTCAAGGGTTCTCTGCTTTTGATCTTGCACACGATCTAGGGAAGCTCAGCCACCTTGAAGAATATGGCGTAAACCTTGCAGCAATTTAAAAATAAATCTTGACTTTTACTTCGAAAATTATATATAATATTATTTCAAAATTTGAAAAGGAAACCAAAATGGGCGACCGATTCTATACACAACAACTCAAATATAAAGGAAAAAGACCAATGCCTTGGACTGACGAAAGCAAAGCCGAAGCAGTTGAATTATACACTGCCGCAAACCCTACACCTGAAACTAGCATGGAAATTGTAAAAGAGATCGCTGACGATCTTGGAGAATCACCTAACGGTGTTCGTATGATTCTTACTAAAGCTGGTGTCTATGTCAAGAAAACTCCTGCCGCTAAAGCATCTGGTGGTTCTACTGGAGGCACTCGTGTCTCTAAGCAAGCCGCACAGGACGCACTCGTTGCTGCCATCACTGATGCTGGACAAGAAGTTGACGAAGATGTAGTAAGTAAATTGACTGGTAAAGCAGCTCAGTACTTCACAAAAGTATTAACAGCTAATGCCGACTAAATAATTTGCTATCTTGAAACCGCTAGGGAGTTAGCTCTCCCTAGCTTTTTCTTTGCCTAAACAATAGACCAATCGTACATAGGTAGTAATTGCTAACCAACTACGAAAGGAGCCTTACGTGAAAAAGCAAGAAGTAAGTACACTGTTATTGGAGTATGGAGATGCGGTAGTAACCTATCGTAGTGAAAACTCAAATAAGTTAAAATATAACGTATGTACTATGGATTTTTCAACTCCATATATAAAAACCAAGAAAAACAGAGCGAAAGAAACTAGGGATACCATACTGACTTTTTGTTGGGATACGGATTCCTATAGACTTTTGCGCCCCGCAAATATAGTAACCATTGTACCACTTTCTTCCATTCTTAAAAATGGTGAAACATAATGGAGATGCATGAGGCTCCCGAGCTATATGAACGCATAATCCATTACGATGAAGTAAAAGAAGTACAAGTAAGACTTACTGTTAGTACCTTTCGTGGTATAGAATACCTAAGCCTACGAAAGTACTACATGGACTTCGAAGAAGAATGGAAGCCCTCCAAAGAAGGTGTTACTATGCCTATAGACTTTTCAAACTCTAAGGAACTATTTATAGGTCTAACTGAAATACTTTCTCTTGCAGAAAGCAAAGAAGTAATTGAAGAACACTTCTCTGACCTACTAACAGCTATATATAAATAGTTCTTGACTTTACCTTCATTTTTTGATATAATATCTTTTCAAAATTTAGGAGAAGTATATGATTGTACAAGGCAACATTAATTACACTACATCTGGTCGCAAAAGAAAGACACATAGAAAGGTCAAAAAAGCACAACCTGCTTTCAAACCTTTAAACCAAACCAAGCCTTATCGTAGGGAGACAGAGTATTATCCGTCTCAGCCTATGATGGGTGTTGCGTCTAAGCCTGATGAAGCGTACAAACAAGAAGTGTCGCAATCATATACTCTAGCACCTGCCTATAACAAAGGTGCATACCAAGTAATTTCAAAAGACAATATCAAACATATAGGAAAATAGTTATGCCAGTAAAATTCAAAGAATCTCAAAAAGTAGTTATTGACCGAAAAAGTAAGAAAAGTAAAGTTGTTCACTTCTATATGAAGAACACTCCAACAGACGAGCTTATTAAAGAGCTAGATCGTGCTGTGCCTAAAGTTAAGCAAAAAATCCGTAACGAATTAGTCAAGAGAAATGTATCAGTATGAAAGAGTTGCTAGATATGGCTTGTCTTGCCTATTATCAAGACGGTGATCCTATTCTTACTGATGCTCAGTTTGATAGGCTTGCAGAGTTACATAACTATCATAATGTTGGCTATACTCCTACTGATGGAGTACGCCACACATATCAAATGTATTCCTTGCAAAAGTGTTTCGACACTTTAGACTCTCCTTTTGGTATTCTCACCGATAGCGTAGCCTGTAGCGTAAAACTTGATGGCGCAGCAGTTGGTTTGACCTATGTTAATGGTCAACTTACTCAAGCTCTTACTCGTGGAGATGGTATTCATGGTAGAGATATTCTTGATAAGATGCAGCATCTTGTTCCTGAATTTATACAGATTAAAGGTATAGTGCAGGTTACAGGAGAAGTAGTAGCTCCTGATAGGATTGAAAACGCCAGAAACTACGCTGCGGGGTCACTAAACCTTAAAGATGTAGAGGAGTTTAAAACTAGAGAAGTCTTTTTCTATGCTTACGGTATGGAAGATGATGGTGATTTTATGGGTGATGTTGAGTACGGAGATACATGGCAAGTTCGTATGGAAACCTTAAAAGAAGACGGTTTCAATACTGTTCATACCCATATTACAGATGGATTCCCTACAGATGGTCTAGTTTATCGTATCAATGATACCTACGACTTCAATGCTATGGGACACACTGCTAAGCATCCACGCGGTGCGTTTGCTCTTAAAGAAAAACAAAGTGGTGTAGTTACTACTCTCAATGATGTAGTATGGCAAGTAGGTAAATCAGGAGTAGTCAGTCCAGTTGCAATTCTAGAGCCTGTAAAGATTGGAGATGCTACAATATCGAGAGCCACGCTGCACAATCTAGACTATATACGAGAGTTAGATCTTGAGATAGGCTGTAGTGTAGAAATTATAAGATCTGGAGAAATTATTCCCAGAGTAGTACGGAGAATATAATGTATTTTACAATAGATAACCCAGAACCTTGTTTAGTTTTAGCCATGGAAGAGTCAGGAGAATTTGTACGAGCCTGTAGCAAAGTAATACGTCATGGATTAGATGAAAAACGTAAAGCACATCTTATTGAAGAAGCAGGAGACGTACTTGCTACATTATTTCTTCTAGAGGGGCATGAAATGTTCACCATAGAAGAAGTTACGGAAAGAGCTAGAAAAAAGATAGAAAAATTACAGGGCTATGAAGATGATAATAATTGATAATTATTTACAGGATCAAGACTTATTAGATAGACTAAATGATAAAGAGCCTTGGAAAATGTTGAATCAGGACAATAAAAGGCAGATTATAAATAATTATTACTATAATCCAGGCGAACCCTCCAATGTGTGGGAAGAGGTTATAAACATAGTGTACGAAGACGATAGGCTACGTCTTAAAGACTATGAGCTGGATCGCTTCGAGTACTGGGGTAATGTAATAGATGAGAATAATACTTTGGATTGGCATCAAGACAAAGTAGAAGAGCTATTTCCTAGATTAACTAAACTTTGTAAAGTAGGGGTAGTTTTATATTGCTACCCTCACAAAGTATGGGGCGGGTCATTAGAGATACAAAACGATCACGATCTACACCAGGAGATAGACAGGATAGAATGCGTTTATAACCGTCTGGTACTATTTGATAGTGGAAATAAGTTTCATAGAGTAGCTCCAGTACTTGCTGGAACTCGATACGGGTTCCAGATAAATTTATGGTAGTTTGTATTTATGACACACAAAAAAATAATTCTTGACTTTTATCTTAAAATTACTTATAATATCTTTTCAAAATTAAGGAATAGACTATGCAAACAATACAAGCTCCAACAAGTTGCCCATCGTGTAACTCGATGCTTGATGTAGTCAATAATCTTTTATTTTGCAGAAATACATCTTGTACTTCACAAACTCATAAAAGGCTAGAGCACTTTGCAAAGACCCTCAAGATTAAGGGGCTTGGACCAAAAGCTATCGAGAAATTGGGGGTCACAACTTCACAAGAGTTGTACTTGCTAACTCTAGATGACTTAGTCCTTCTCTTAGAATCTGAGAAAATAGGTGCAAAAGTTTTTGATGAGATTCAGAAGTCTAAAGGTGTTCCATTGAACGTAGTTTTACCTGCCTTGTCAATACCTTTGATTGGTAATACAGCAGCTAAAAAGTTAGCTACTGTATGCGATTACTTAGCAGATATTGACAAAGAAAGCTGTCAGTCAGCAGGGCTAGGCCCTAAGGCAACGGAAAACTTACTTTCATACTTAAAAGAGCATGGCATCGCGCTACTAGGTCATCCATTCTCTTTCAAGTTCGAAAAACCTATACAAATAGCCAATAAGGGCGTAGTATGTATCTCAGGCAAGTTAAAATCTTATAAAACAAAGGCTGAAGCCACCGAGATATTACAACAACAAGGCTATACTGTAAAAGGTTCTCTAACGCGAGACGTAACCATTCTAGTTAATGAGAGTGGCATAGAGTCCGCTAAAACTAAATCAGCCCAATCTAAGGGCATTCAAATCATAACTAATCTATTAGATTTTCTGGAGAAATAATAATGGCATTACCAAAATGGACAGACGAGCGTACAGCAGAACTTACATCTTTCGTAGGTGACGAGTCTCCTGTATCTCAATCAACTGTAGCACAAGCTGCAGACCAGTTAGAAACTTCGACTCGTTCAGTTTCTAGCAAACTTCGCAAAATGGGCTTTGACGTAGAACTTGCTTCTGCATCATCTAGCAAAGCATTTAGCGAAGCACAAGAAGCTACCTTAGCTTCTTTCGTTACTGACAACTCTGGTCAGTACACTTATGCAGAAATCGCTACACACTTCGAAGGTGGAGCATTCTCTGCAAAATCAATTCAAGGCAAAGTATTGTCTATGGAATTGACAGACCACGTTAAGCCAGCTCCTAAAGTTGAGTCTCAAAAGACTTACACTGATGCTGAAGAAGATACTTTTATCTCTATGGTAGAAGCAGGCGACTTCGTAGAAGCTATTGCTGATGCTCTTGGCAAAACTGTAAACAGTATTCGTGGTAAAGCTCTTAGCTTGCTTCGTACTGGTGCTATCTCTGCTATCCCTAAGCAGGAAGTAACTAAAGGTTCTGCTAAAGCTGATCCTTTTGAAGGCGTTGATGTATCAGGCATGACTGTAGAAGAAATTGCTGAGCAAATCGGTAAAACTGCACGTGGTGTTAAAACTATGTTGACCCGTCGTGGTTTGGTTGCGGCCGACTATGATGGTGCTTCAAAAAAAGAAAAAGCAACTGCATAAGTAGTTGTTAACTAACAAAGCCGTTACGCCTCTTAACAATGCGTGGCGGCTTTTTTTCGTAATTCGGGGGAATTTCATTGAATATAGCTAGTGCTTTGATAAAGCAAGTTCTTGTGTGTCAAGATTTTGACACATGGGTTAGCTGTCGCAAGTCATATTTACCCTCCGAGTACCATGGTATATACACAGTAATAGATCATCACTGTGAAAAATACCACAAAATGCCCACAATAGAAGAGTTAAAACTAGAGATACGAGATGGATCTACTAGGGAGAAACTTCATGCTATAGATGCAGTAGAAGTTGATGCCGACCCTTTCATGCTCTTAGAGTATCTAAAGAATGAGTACGCTCAGAAAGAGATACTCGACTCTCTAGAAGATTATGTAGAAAACTCTGTTGCTTTTGCAGATGCTGATGAGTCGGTAAATGAGCTGCATCAGATTGTTTTAGACATAGAAAATAAAGTCGAGCTAGAAAAACCTCAAGATAGTATGCAACGAATCACATTATTTGAAGATGATGAGGAGATTTCAAACTATCTTGAGCTAGGGCTTAACTCTGAGTACGACCACGAAATTCAATTCTCTCCTAGAGATTTGATATTAGTGGGTGGTAAGCGCGGTGCAGGTAAGTCAGTTGTTTGTTCGAATATAGCTAACAGTGTGTTTAAGTCTGGTAAGACTGCAATGTTTTTTACTATTGAGATGGATAGCCGATCTATTCTGCAGAGATGTTGTGCAATCGCTACGGGGATTCCGTTCGCTAGACTAAGGACTAAGAACCTTAATATAACTGAATGGGAGCGTGTAGCTACTTGGTGGGCTAATCGTTTTGAAAAAGGGCAAGAGCGTTTGAAACAGTATAAATCTGACAGAGATTTTGAGAGATTTCATCATGAACTTACTACTACTTGTGAGCTACTCCCGACTCAACAACTAGATGTTATTTATGATCCTTCTCTTACACTATCTAAAATTAGGGCAGAACTTGACAAAAAAGTCAAGTCCCTAAATGTGGGTGTTGTCATTGTAGATTATATAAACCAAGTAAAACGCTCTACTGCTCCATCAAGAGGCGGTCAGTATGATTGGACAGAACAAATAGAAGTAAGTAAGGCTTTGAAGGCTATGGCACAGGAGTTCGAAGTACCTGTCTTTAGCCCTTACCAAACGGATGCAAGCGGAGAGGCAAGATTTGCAAAAGGTATACTGGATGCTGCAGATGCTGCATACGCACTAGAAACGTGGAGTCAGGAAGATGAGTGTATAACATTCAACTGCGTAAAAATGCGTAATGCATCAATGAAATCATTTACTTCCCAAATGAATTGGGAAACCTTGCAGATAGGGCCAGAGACCTCGCTAACACCAAAAGAAAAAGAAGATAACGAAAATCGAAGTGATGAGAGTATAGACGACATATGAATGTAGAAGATTTACTTATTCGTAAAAAGATACCTTTTGTCCCCAAAGGGCAAGACTATCTAGTTAGTTGTCTGCACCCAGATCACCCAGACCGAAACCCTTCAATGCGGGTAGATCAGATTACTGGAGTATTCCAATGTTTTAGTTGTGAATTCAAAGGTAACATCTTTACGCATTTTGGGGAAAAGGCAAACCAACTGCAATTAAAGCGTGAACTGTTAAAGAAGCGTATATCCGAGAAGCGCGCTGAAAGCATTGGTTTGTCTTTTCCCAAAAGTGCGGTACCGTACATAGGAAACTGGAGGAATATAAAACCGGAAACATACAAACGATTCGAAGCCTTCAACAGTGTAGATAAAGACTTCACTGGAAGAGTCGTTTTCCCTATAAGAGATATGACAGGCAGGATTGTTGCCTTCAATGGTAGACATACCTCTCAGGGCATTCCGAAATACATGATTACTCCAGCTGGGGCAAGGATGCCATTATATCCCGTAGTTACTGCTATACAAAGTAGCATAATACTAGTAGAAGGGATATTCGATATGATTAATTTGCACGATAAAGGTTTAACCAATGCTGTTTGTTGCTTCGGTACAAAAAATATAAATACAGATAAACTATCCATGCTAAAAATTCAAGGGATAGAAAGTGTTGATATATTTTTTGACGGAGACGATGCGGGTCAAGCAGCAGCAGAAAAAGTAAAAGAAATGTGCGAGCAAGTAGAATTACTTACTAGAAGTATCAATCTGCAAGGCACAGACCCGGGCGCACTAACAGAACAACAAGTACTTAAATTAAAGGAACGATTATATGCCTAAAGTTGCATTAGTAGAAACTAAACGTAGTAAAACAAGATTTAAACATGAATTTGATCACGCATTTGAGTTTGACCAGTACCAGCTGTGCTCTGACCCAACAATTAAAAAAGTCCTAAAGAAAGATTGTGATATTCAAATTGATACAGATGCCTATGACTGGATTATTCTAGTAGGCTCTGACGCGCTCAAATACTTCACCAAGATTAACTCAGTAACAGAATACTCAGGCAAGTGTGTAGATGAAAAGTACTTACCTGTAATAAACCCCTCAATGCTTGCATTTAAGCCAGAAGCTAGAAATACTTGGGACTCTTCCAAAGAAAATATAATTAAGTATATTAGTGGAGAAATTGAAGAAGTAGTATTAACAGATAAAAATGCTAGAGGAATACAAAATACAGCCGAAGCAAACGCATATTTTCAAGCTGCTATTGATTATGACTGTGATTACGTTGCACTTGACTCAGAGACTACAGGGTTATATCCTAGAGATGGTCATATGCTGGGTCTATCGTTATCCTACAAAGCCGATGAGGGAGTTTATATAGACACCACGTGTCTTGATGAAGAATCAGAAAGACTCATGCAAGAGCTGTTCGACAAGAAGTTAGTAGTATTCCATAACGCTAAATTTGATATTGCATTTTTCGAATATCACTTTAACTTCAAATTCCCTCGCTTCGGGGACACTATGCTTTTACACTATATCATTAATGAAAATGAGCGTCATGGACTAAAAGAGCTTTCTCTCAAGTTCACTAAGTACGGTGACTATGAGAAACCTATGTATGATTGGATGGATAAGTATAGAAAAGAACATGGCATGCTAAAAGGTGATTTTACATGGGACTTGATTCCATTTGATGTAATGTACACCTATGCTTCACTAGATGCTGTATGTACATTTCTACTATACGAAAAATTCAAAAAAATACTACAGAACGATAGATTAAAGAGAGTGTATGAGGATATACTTATCCCTGGTTGTAGATTTTTAACTGATGTCCAAGATAACGGTGTACCTTTTGATAAAGAAAGGCTAGTAGCTTCCCAGGATATAATGCAATCAGACATAGATAAAGCCGTAGCGGGGTTGTACCAAAACCCAAAAATTGCAGAGTTTGAGAAAATTCAGGGTAAACCTTTTAATCCTAACAGTACAGTACAATTACGGTCACTTTTGTTCGATTTTATTGGTCTACAGCCTACAGGCAAAAAGACTGGTACAGGTGCAAACAGTACAGACATTGAGGTACTTACAGAATTATCTAAAGTATCAGAAGTACCAGGTTTGATTATTGATATTCGACAAAAGGGTAAAATTAAGAATACATACCTTGATAAAATTATACCACAGCTTGATCGTGACAGTAGATTACGTACAGGCTTTAATCTGCATACCACAACCTCTGGTCGCTTATCGAGTAGTGGTAAACTGAATATGCAACAGTTGCCTAGGGATAATCCTACTGTAAAAGGCTGTATTAAAGCCGCTCCAGGGCATAAGATAGTTGCAATGGATTTAACAACAGCAGAGGTGTATGTTGCGGCAGTACTAGCAGAAGATAAGAACCTTATGGATGTATTCCGTAGTGGTGGTAACTTTCACTCAACTATTGCACATAAAGTATTTAAATTACCTTGTGCCGTAGAAGAAGTAGCAGAGCTATATGGCGATAAGCGCCAGGCAGCTAAAGCTGTAACCTTCGGTATTATGTATGGTGCTGGACCAGCAAAAATCAGTGAGCAAGTTACCAAAGACTCAGGCAAGTATTTTAGTAAACAAGAAGCACAAGAAGTAATTACAGACTACTTTAATGAGTTTCACAAGTTAAAAGCATGGATCAACAAAAACGAAGACTTTATCCAAAAGAACGGATTTATCTATAGTTATTTTGGTCGAAAACGGAGGTTACCAAATGTTCAGAGTCAAGATGCCGGCATCCGCTCTTCTAGTATTAGGTCTGGTCTTAATTTCTTGGTCCAGTCTGCTGCTAGTGATATTAATTTACTCGGGGGCATAGATATGAATGAGCATATCAAAGCCAAGAAGATGAAAAGTAGAATTTTTGCTCTAGTACACGATAGTATTCTAGCAGAGGTTCCAGAAGATGAAGTGGAGGAATACTGTGAATTACTTCAAGGGTATATTCAGCAAGATAGAGGTATTTTTATACCGGGTGCACCTGTGGGCTGTGACTTTGAGATTGACACTGATTATTCGATGGGTAAATATGAAAAATTATATGGCTGATTGTTGGAAGATTTGGTGTAAATCTATAGGCGAAAAAGCCTTTACAGACAATAAAAAAGCAGACAAAGTAGCCATACTAAGAACAGTATGGGTTTTATTTCAAGCAATTACCTGTTGCTTTATAATAGCATCGGGTATGGTTAATTTAGGGTGGTTATAATGAGTGGTGGACTAATAGCACTAACAGGAATGATTTACCTGTATGTTGGACTAGAACAGTATTTTAAGTTTAACAATGTACCTATGTTATATACATATACGGGATATGCATTCGCCAATATAGGTCTATATATCATGGCTAGTAAGTAGTGATAATAACCTATAAACAGTTACGGTCATTGGAGTTTCCAATTTATGTACTCCCCCACGATAATTGGGAGTTCTCTGATGGCCTATTATTTATAGACGGTCAAGTAGTAGATGACCAAAACCAAAGCGGGGATAGTCTGGGTCATAGACGATTACAGACTCCCCATACAGTATTTCCCTTGAATAAAAAGTTAGATTCTATTCAAGGGATTTTAAAGCAAAAAGGAAAAACCTTTATAGATACAAAAGGTAGACCTTTCATTTATGATAAAACTCTTAGATGTACTTTACGGTACTACAAGATAAAAAACATAGAAAATAGAGATGTTGAGTCTATTTTGTGGCTACAAAATGTACAGTCTCCGTTTTCAGTTCCGAGACCTCCTGAACCAGGATATGGATATGCAGGAATACTCCTTTTGAGGCATTTGCCTTGGATACTGTATGAATACTCTCAAAGCTCAAAAAAAGATACTTGGAGAAAAGTGTGAAAAAACGACAAAGAGGTCAACAAAACGTTCATAATTTTAATTTAAAATTACAGGAAGTACGACCTTTAACAACAAACCAAAAAGAGGCTTTTAATTCAAAAAATAATTTAGTTTTACATGGTTTAGCAGGCACAGGAAAGACATTTATTTCTTCCTACTTAGCTTACAATGATATAGAAAAAGAATATCTTAATAATTTAGTAATTATACGAAGTGCAGTACCTACTAGAGATATAGGGTTTCTTCCTGGGACAGATAAAGAGAAATCTGCTGTTTACGAAGAGCCATATAAAGATATTGCAACAGAATTATTTGATAGAGGAGATGCTTATGAAATATTGAAGCAAAAAGGTTTGGTACAGTTTATGACCACCTCTTTTATACGTGGTCTTACACTGAGAGATTCATGTATTATAGTAGATGAATGTCAAAACATGAGCTTTCATGAACTAGACTCAATTATCACACGAGTTGGAGAAAACTGTAGAATTATATTTTGTGGAGACTTTAGACAGAGCGATTTAAAGCGAAACGAGCTTTTAGGTTGGTTAAAGATTTTACGCAGAATGGAAGAGTTTGACTTCATTGAATTTGGAGTAGAAGATATTGTACGAAGTGATTTCGTTAAAAAATATATAATTGCAAAAATGGAAATAGAAGATGAAAGTTAAAGTAGTTTCTTATTCACAAGTACCAAAATATGATTTAGACCTTATGAATACACCAAACGATATGTTACAAATTGTAGCATATTGCGCTAGGGTATCAAATCCTAGTAATCAAAACAATGAAAAAACCGCAGAAAAGCTAGTAAAATATCTAATTAAGCATAAGCACTGGTCGCCTTTAGAGATGGTTAATGTATGCTTAGAAATAGAAACTACTAGAGATATTGCTCGTCAGCTTCTTCGACATCGGTCTTTCACATTTCAAGAGTTTTCTCAGAGATATGCAGATCCAAATCAGGCTTTTGATGAAATGTTTGAAAAAAGAGAAGCTCGCCTACAAGACCCAAAAAACAGACAAAACTCTATAGAGGTAGATGACCTACATATTGAATCAGAGTGGTTTCGTATTCAAAGCAGGGTAGAGTGGATGGCAGCAAGATCTTACAAACAGGCACTAGCCTTAGGCATCGCCAAAGAACAAGCTAGAGCATTATTACCAGAAGGTTTAACAAAGTCTAGATTATATGTCAATGGCTCTTTACGAAGTTGGCTACACTATATAGATATTCGTTCTGGTAATGGAACACAAAAAGAACATATGGATTTAGCTATAGCTTGTGCCGAAGTTATTACTAACGTATTCCCACTGGAGATAAATGAAAGCAGTAATTAGTAACAGAATATATATGGAAGTTCCTATCCCTCTACAATTAGAGATCGATAAGGAGCTTACATATACTATTGCGTCTCCAAACCCCAACGACCCTCCCCAGATCATAAAAAATATGTCTATAATACGATCGGGTTTGATTTCTGTGCCTGTTGGAAGGTTGGATTTGATACCAAAAGATTATACAATAATCGATAAGAGGCTTGCGCCGACAGCAGACTTTCCTGAGTTTAAGTTTGAGTTACGTGCATCCCAAAAAGAGGTTTATGATGATCTCGAAGATAACTGTATAGTCAACGCTTGGGTAAGTTGGGGTAAAACTTTTACAGGTTTAGCTATGGCAGGTAAACTTGGACTAAAAACACTTGTAATAGTACACACTGTACCTCTTAGAAATCAGTGGGCAAAGGAGGTAGAAAAAGTATATGGAATTACGCCTGGTATTATAGGCTCTGGTAAGTTTGAAATTGATGCTCCAATCGTTATTGGGAATACTCAAACTTTATACCGCAATATTCCGAAGATAGCAAAGCAGTTTGGCACAATCATATTAGATGAGATGCATCATGTTAGTAGTCCGACCTTTTCTAAACTTTTAGATACAAATTACTGCAGATATAAGATAGGTCTTTCAGGTACTATAGAAAGAAAAGATGGTAAACATGTAGTGTTTCGTGATTACTTTGGAAGTAAAATCTATAAACCACCCAAAGAAAACTATATGCAGCCTAGGGTAGATATAATACCTTCGGAGATAAGATTTTTAGATGGAAATAGAACACCTTGGGCAAATAGAGTAACAAATCTAGCAACTAATGAGGAGTACATACATACGGTAGCCATGTTAGCAGCAAGTTACGCAGCTAAAGGGCACAAAGTATTAGTAGTTAGTGACCGAGTTAGTTTTTTAAAAAAAGCAGCAGAGCTAGTAGGAGATACTGCTGTATGTATTACGGGAGATATACCGCATGAAGATCGTGAAGAACTTATTGATGAAATCAACTATAAGGGTAAATCTGTTCTTTTTGGAACTCAATCTATTTTTTCAGAAGGAATTAGTGTTGACATACTTAGTTGTCTCATCTTGGGTACACCAATCAATAATGAGCCCCTTCTAACACAATTAATTGGTAGAGTTATAAGGAAAAAGGAAGGCAAAAAAAGCCCTGTAGTAGTAGATATACATCTAAAGGGTAATACGGCTAGAAAACAAGCATCTAACAGGGTAGGGTATTACATGAAGCAAGGCTATGATATAGGATACATTTAAAAAAATAGTTCTTGACAATTGTTTAATAATTTGGTATAATAATGTTCTTATTTAATTGGAAAAAGATTTACCAAGCCTCAGAGGGTAGTTCTTCGGCTTGTGTAGAAATAATAGATATGATGTACTATAAAAAGATTCCATACAATAGTTATGATTCTCTTTACAAGTACAGAGACAAAGACTTTTCAGGAGATTCATTTCTAATCCAACCTGGGATACTTTTGGAACAAGCCTTTAGGTTTGATTCAAAAGAAATAGCAATATACGTTGCATTGGCAGCTAGACGCAAGTTGTCGGACTATATTGCTTTTGGATATAAAACTTTGAGTGTGCGTCACGCTCCACAACTAATAAAACTAATCGAAGACAACAGACTACTTTATATTAAAGATGGACAAATCCATTTTATATATGAAGAAGCCCAACGGAGAAATAAAAATGGCAATTTCGTTTAACAAGCAAAAAGGTTCTGCACAAAAATCCTCAAATGATAGCTACAAATACGTAGATGGCGACAATAAAGTACGAATTGTTGGCGACATTCTTGCACGCTATGTTTATTGGATTAAAGGTGAGAATGACAAAAATATTCCTCTTGAGTGTCTATCTTTTGATAGAGACCAAGAAGCTTTTACTAATAAAGAGAAAGACTGGGTTCGTGAATACTATCCAGATCTTAAATGTGGCTGGTCTTATGCTACTCAGTGTATCGACCCTAAAGACGGTAAAGTAAAAGTTCTTAACTTAAAGAAAAAATTATGGGAGCAAGTAATCACTGCTGCCGAAGATCTAGGCGATCCTACAGATGTAGAAACTGGTTGGGATGTTTGCTTTAAACGAGTAAAAACTGGACCTCTTGCATATAATGTAGAGTATCAGTTACAAGCTCTTAAGTGCAAGCCTCGTGCTCTAGATGATGAAGAGTTAGCTGCAATTGCTGATCTCAAGTCTATGGACTTAGTTATGGCTCGTCCTACTCCAGATGCTCAGAAAGAGCTTCTTGATCGTGTCCGCAAAGGAAGCGATGATAACGTAGATGACGAATTAGAAAAAGAATTTAACATAGAACACTAATCTTATGATTTTATTTACGGCAGACTGGCATATCAAACTGGGACAGAAAAATGTCCCAGTTGACTGGGCAATAAACAGGTACCACCTATTCTTTGATCAAATTCACTTGTTAGAAAATGAGGTGGATTGTCATGTTATTGGGGGCGACTTATTTGATAGACTTCCTACTATGGAAGAGTTGGAGTTGTATTTCACCTTTATTAGTGAAGTAAACATACCTACACTAATATTTGATGGAAACCATGAAGCTACTAAAAAGCACAAAACTTTTTTTACAAATTTAAAAGCAGCCACTAGAAGTGTAAATTCTATGGTCGATGTAATAGACTATAGTTATACAGATAGTAAAATCAGTATATTGCCTTATGTAGATTTACACAAGAAAAATTGTGTTGATAAATTTAATAAAAATAAACCTCTATTTACTCATGTAAGAGGGGAGATTCCTCCTCATGTTAAACCTGAAGTAGATTTATCTATGTTTGATGATTTTCCTGTAGTTTTTGCAGGTGATTTACACTCTCATAGTAATACGCAGAGAAACATAGTATACCCCGGAAGTCCAATGACTACTTCTTTTCACAGAAGTAAAGTCGATACGGGGTATCTACTGATTGACGAAAATAATGAGTATAGTTGGGAATGGAAAAAGTTTGAGCTTCCACAGTTGCTTAGAAAAACTGTAACAACCCCAGACGAAATGATAGATACTGTATTTGATCATACTATCTATGAGATAGAGGGTGATATGCAGGATTTAGCAAATGTAGAAGATTCGGCCTTACTTGACAAAAAAGTAATAAAACGAAGTACAGAAGCTAGTTTAGTTATAGATAAAGATATGACTAAAGAACAGGAGTTAGTAGAATATCTAACTTATATTTTAGAAATATCAGAAGAAAAAATACCAAATATTCTAGGGACTTATAATGATTACGCTCAAAAAGCTCAGCTGGGATAATTGCTTTAGTTACGGTGAAGGAAATGAGTTAACTCTTAATGATAATACCGTAACACAGATAATTGGTACTAATGGGATGGGGAAGTCCTCCATCCCATTAATTATAGAGGAAGTATTATACAACAAAAACTCTAAAGGTATCAAAAAAGCAGACATACCCAACAGATATGTAAACAACGGCTACAGTATAAAATTAGAGTTCTCTAAAGGCTCTGATGAGTACTGTATTTTTGTTGATAGAAAAAATAGTATAAAAGTTAAATTAGAGGAGAATGGGGAAGATATATCAAGCCATACTGCTACGAATACTTACAAAACTTTGCAACAAATTATTGGAGTAGACTTTAAAACTTTTTCACAGTTAGTCTATCAAAATACAAATGCGAGCCTACAGTTTCTTACTGCTACGGACTCGAACAGAAAAAAGTTTCTCATAGACTTATTGCACCTTGAAGATTATGTGGAGCTGTTTGAAATTTTTAAAGAAGCCTCTAAAGAGACGAATACGTTAATTACTAGTAGCAAATCAAAAATTGCAACGATAGAAAAATGGCTTCAAGATAACAAATTGGAAGATACCAATATACTTCCAACAAAAAAAGTAGAAATTAATACGGAAGATGACGAGAAGCAATTAAGCAATTTATTAGTAGAAATTCAAAATATTTCGGAAAATAATAAAAAAATTGCAAAAAACAATGGACTCATAGACATACTGAAAGAGTTGGATATGCAAAAAGCAGAATTAGATAATCCAGGAGAGATAATATCTAATGAAGCAGAAAGAGAGTCTTTGTTTGCCGCCAAAGCTAGAAAAGATAATGCAATAAGAACGCTGAAGAAAATAGTTGGATTAGGTAATACTTGTCATGTATGTAATCAAGACATAGACGAAGAATTTAAGCATAATACTGCGGAAGCTGAGATC
>Ga0213865_10000237_pt1 | contig 37151 bp, 47 predicted proteins | sample PICome_6_FD_160100 | JGI IMG/M metagenome (GOLD analysis project Ga0213865, IMG submission 160100) | Coastal seawater microbial communities near Pivers Island, North Carolina, United States - PICO282 | ecosystem: Environmental > Aquatic > Marine > Coastal | place: USA: North Carolina...
GGATTGGTATCTAACAAGTGGTATACAAAGTACACCAAGCCTTGTTGATTCACATACCGGTATAGATCTCGTTCCAGTTCAGGATCATTCCCGGGATTCCATCTCTGATGCATCTGTGCTCGGATATCACTTAACAGTTTGCCTTCTGCAGTATTATCTAATATATTGTGTGGTGCTAACGTACCACTTATACTTCTGTTTCCTGCATCAGTGTGATGATATCTGCTTATTATATCATTTGCCTGTTGATTTATTATGCTGTATTGACTAGTTGCTTGTGGTTTGTCACCAGTGTTTACATCAGTTGCACCCAAACTCGGTGAACCCATTGCTATAGTACCTGCTAGTGCGGCGGCTTTGATTAAGTTTGCTACGTTTACTTCTTCCAGTTGTTCAGATTCGAACAGAGTTTTACCACCTGCGGCGTAATAGTTCTTTAGGATGTCCTGCATGTTGTTGTTCATGTCATTATTTATCAATAGTTTAAACTCTGGTCGTCCAGTTGCCAGTCCAGGGGTTCAGTCTGATCAATAAAATGTTCAGCAATCTGTTCATGCCAACTCACTGGAAAGTGTTGCAGGTCTCTGGCTGGTATGTCTGAATCTGTCAGCACATCAGGATTATACAGGTCCACTTGTAATTCGGTGCTCAGTCTGGATCCGTCTGAATGCCAGTATTCGGTGTCGTGTTCACTACACAACTGTTGTATGGCTTTAACGTTGCGGTAGTGATTCAGTTCTATATAGCCCTGGTCTGACTTGTTCCTGGCTATGAAGTTGTCGTTTATCTGATCTGGACGCAGATTCACAAAAGTGTTACTGGTGAGTGCATGTTGACTGGCGTCACCGGTTTTATACAGGTATCTGGCATATATGGGCTGAAAATGATACACCGCCCTGATGTTTAGCAGATCTCTCCATCTCATCAGTGCAACCAAACTCCATTCACAACCACTGCCTGGCAGGGCCAGGTTGACTGGTGTTCTGCCGGTGTGTTGTGATACGCCACTTGTCCAGGTTAAATGTTCTGGCAATCCCACTCCCACAGTATGGCTACAGCCCAAAAACACATCCACCTCAGTCTGATTGCCACTCAGTTCCATGTAGTCATACTGACTTCTGAAATACTGATTGTTCATGTTGTATCTGACTGGATTATGTCTGTAGTAGTCCAGTTCTGGTTTGTGTTGATTTTCCAGCCATCTGGCTTCTGAGTCAGTGCCACACCAGTCACTGCTACGACTTACTCTGGTGTCAGTGTTTATGTAGTTCCAGATGTTCATAACAAACTCTGTATACTGTTTGCAAACAACTGGTTGCCTTCTTCGTTCATGTGATTAATTTTGCCAGGGTAACTCTGATGTATGCTGTGGCCTTCCACATAAGTGTATCTGTCTGGCACCACATCACCGTTGTGTGCTATGTTGCTAGTGACTATGGTGTTGTTGTGGTCCAACTGATTTAACAGGTCAGTCACCAACAGTTCATGAACGTATTCTGCATGTTCAGTATCAAAGTGATGCTTGTAAAAGCCTATAGCACTCTGTATCTGTTTGTTGTGTGGTTGTTCAGTTAAATGATATTCCAGATCAGTATATATTAAATCACTATTGGCATGTAAGCCAGTTGTGTGTACAGGGTGTTGCGGTGTATACAGTCTGTAGGGCGATGTGATACTGACTATCACAGTATCGTAACCTGATATATCTGTGTGGTGTAGTTGCTGATTGATGCTGTACTGACAGACTCCTGCCTGAGCTATATTAGTGATGTTGTATTGTTCTGCCAACAGATTGGGCCAGCCCTGATACTGATCATACTGACTGCTCCAGTCAGCCGCCCAACTATCTCCCAGTATTAGTATTTGCATCTATATTGCCTCGTTCTATGTCGCCAATTGTCAGAGTATGGTACCCTATCCATCTGTCTGTTTGGCCCTGCCAGTCTATGCTGTGGGTAGTGTTGTTGTGATTCAGAAAAAACACACCACTGTGTTTTTTGCCTGGTGCTGTGTAATCTAACTGATCAAAGTAAGTACTACCTTCCAGATTGTCTTTCAGATTGATTATCAGTACTGCAACTACATTTCTGTTATCAAAATGTATGCCCATCTGAAATCCTGGAATATCACATGTGAACTCTATCTCTTCATTCACATATACGTTTTTAAATTGATCCTTCCAGATCTGATCTAATAACACTAACAGATCCTGATCCTGAGTATCAGATATTTCTGAAATAATTTTTTTATATTGTTTAATCCATTGTTCGCAAAAATCATTTGTCTGTCCTGGATCTGATCTGATATCTAAATGATGTCTTTTGGGATATCCTTTTGTTTCACCCTTTACAAAATCAAGTTCTGGTAAATTAAAGTCATCCACCTGCCATACTGGAAATACTGACAGTAGACCTGAGTTATCCATCTGTTCCTGTGTGTAGTCTTTTTTAATGTGAGTTAGGATCATATCTAATATTTATAAAAAACTGTTTTAATAAATAACTAGATATGAAGAAGATCTGGATATTTGGTGGCAGTTTCTGTTGTGGTTATCAGAATGGTGGTGGCAAACGTGACTGGATTGCTCAGTTAGATGCTGATGTAACAGTATGGGCATGTGCACCACAATCGCCAGAGAGCCAGTATCTGAGTTTGCAACATGCTTTTGAATGTAATAGTCTGCAAAATCGCTTTCAGCATAAGCCTGACTTAATTATATATGACTACCCTCCCACTAACCGTGTAAAGGTACCTACTGACTTACCTGACAGTGAACAAAACATATTAAACTATTGGCATTATGTTAACAGTCGTAATGGTCACAAATTTGAATGTGGATGTGATGTTATTCCTGATCAATTCTGGGCATACTGGAGTTTGACTCTGATAGACGAATGGCATAACTGGAATACTACTGAACGTTTTAAAACATTTATACAGGAAACAAAACAAAAATTAATAACAGCAGAGTTGCCTGACCATAGCAGTCATAAATGGACTATAGATGCTCTGGACTATATTCAGCAAAAAGATATTCCTTATGTGTGGTTTAGTGCCAACAATCGTAATCATGCTGAAGCAACTGAACATTTAGACAACTATCTGGATATACATACACTGGGTGGCACAATACCCACACAGATATATAACAGTAAAACATTTAATCATCTCAGTATACAACAAAATACAATGTGGAGTGATTACTTTAACAGGCTAATTATCTAATTCCTCTCGTCTTTAACTGTATATATAACTTATACTATCAGTTAAGTTCTAATCTACATCATTAAATAATATTATGAAATACAAAAAACGCGAACACATTATATCGTTCTGTAAAACATGCACCTGGAGAGTAGTAGCAAGTGCTGATACTTTTCTTCTGTCTTGGTTAATAACTGGTAATGCGGCCATGGGTGCCAGTATAGCCAGTCTGGAAGTTTTAACTAAAATGTTTCTTTACTATGCTCATGAGCGTCAGTGGGAGAAGCCCAGTTTTAATATGTTTATAGTGGACAAGTATATGTGGATACGCAGTCTTTTCGCAAGGTAGAACTTGCCCCTTTGGGATTTTAAGCTCGAGCCCCTGGTGAAACCAGCGGCGACATCGTTTCGCCCTGTCGAAACGAACAAGTAATCGTGAGTGTAGCACATATTTTTTAAAAGTCAAGTCTTATAATTTGTTGGTGTCAACCAGATGCTTTAGTAAATTAGCATTCATCATAATAAATATTCACATGCAAGTTCGATTTAGATTACCAGCAGGAGGAAGTGGAATACCTGCAAATATGAAAAGCAATCATATACAGGGTGAAATTCTACTTTGGTGTGCCAGATATTATTATTTGTTTCAAGATATACAAATAGAACGAGTTAGGGGCAAAGGCTTAGTAGCAACATTTAAAAATGAAGACATATTTAATACATTTAGATTAACCTGGGACGGAATGGAATATGAGCGACTATAATACTGACCTTAAGGGATTATTACATAGTGCTAATGAACATAATGCTACCGTGTATACTGGAAAAGCCACATTAGCCACTATTAAAGATTTGGTGGGAGACTATGGACTCTTTATAAATTTAATAAACGGCGTATTATTCGAATTCTCATGCAAGGAAGAAGTTCAAACACCAAAAAGATTTAAAGGTAATGCTTTTGCTAAACTTGTGAATCTCTGGACTTTACAGCAAGACTTATTAAAGGGTAATAAGTTTAGAGACTTCATTGTAATTAATTATGTAGTGGATAAAGGTGTTGCACATTTTGATATACATCCTGGCAGAACCAGAATGTATTTTTATAATTCTTATCATGAGCCAGTACCAATATTATTTATAGACTATACTAATAAAATAGCAGAGGGTGGAATTTTAAATTTAGAATTATTGACTGAGAGTAAATGTGATAACTTTGACAGTATGGAGTATAGACTTAGAGATAACACCACACAAATTCAGATACCCATACCCCACCTTTTGGTACAACCTAATAATAATGAACAGTGGCATTATGGTGCATTAAAAGAAGATCTTATATTTAAACTGAAATACAATAATGATCTTTTAATAGGCATAACAGCAAACGACCAATCATTTTTAAATTACGAAGATTGGCAATGGAAGATAAATACAAGTATATAAAAAAATTTATTGGAGACAAGAATGCCAACAGATAGAACTTATCCAGCCGCAGACGGCGTAGACACATGGTATGCAGGTAAAAGCAGTTCAGTATCATCATCAAGTGATGTTATAGTAGGAACTCATATAGGCCCAGCAAGTGCAGGTGGGGTATCACCTTTAAGTGCCTTTGATGGATATACTCCTGTAGAAAGAATCGACAATCCCACAGATGGTATAAATGATGCCGCAGATTATGTAGTTTACTTCGGTAAAGATGATTCAGATCCAAAAGAGCTTTACAAAGCAACTAACGGTGACATCAGCACATTATCACAATTGACAAGTGGTACAGAATACGATACATATATAACTTTTTTAGAATAAGTTTCTATTGACATATAATTATATATGTAGTATAATTACTCTATGTCAAATCTTCTAGAAGAACTTCAATCAGTATCTCACGATCAAGAACTGTTTTACGACATGCTTCTTGAGATTGGTGGCGACATGACTGATATTCCAGATATTAAAAACAATGAAAACTATGTGAGTGGTTGCCAGAGTGCGGTATGGATTACTGCTAAAAAAGTTGATGGTGTTTGGGATATACAAACTGACAGTGATGCCTTTATGGTAAAAGGTATCGCAAGGCTAGTGGCCGAAGTAGCAAAGCCAGACCCTAGTGCAATACGTTTTGGAGACTTTCATAGTATTACTAAAAACTTAACAGTACAAAGACAGAAAGGTATGCAGGCCATTATTAACAAAATTATACAACTAACTGAAGGTAAATAACAACATGAACTTTATACCATATGTAATTGAGAAAACAGCACAAGGCGAACGTAGTTACGACATTTATAGCAGACTACTTAAAGAAAGAATCGTATTCCTTAATGGGGAAGTAAATGACGCAGTATCAAATAGTATTTGTGCTCAGTTACTATTCCTAGAAGCAGAGGATAGCGATGCAGACATAAACTTTTATATCAACAGTCCAGGCGGTACAGTTACTAGTGGTATGGCTATGTACGACACAATGCAATATATTAAACCTGATGTGTCTACTATTGTAATGGGACAAGCGGCTAGTATGGGAAGTTTCCTTGCTAACAGCGGTGCTCCTGGGAAACGTTTTATGTTACCTGGTGCTAGACACATGATACACCAGCCATTAGGTGGTGCAAGTGGACAAGCAAGTGATATCCAAATCCGTGCTAATGAGATAATCCGTATTAAAAAAGAACTTACTGAAGCATACGTTAAGCATAATACTAAAGGTAAAACTTATGAAGAGTTTGAGGCGGCTATGGATAGAGATAACTTTATGACATCTCAAGAAGCATTGGACTTTGGTTTAGTGGACGAAATTATATCTAATAGAACCTAAACTGCTATAACTACGGAATTCTCCTGCTAAATATTAGTATGGAGATAAAACCAAAAGTTTACATACCCAAAAAAGTAGACGAGCAAGGATACGACGAGGAAGGAGTACTTCACGATAAGTGTGGTACTGACGATTGTTGTAACAGTTGCGAAACATCAGACACACAAGAAGAAAAACAAGATGGCAGAATTTAGTTTTATAGAAATCAGTTACGACCCAAGTATAACTTCTCCTAGAGTAATGAAAACTCAATTAGAAAATTTAGGGTTTATACATAGAACACAACATGTTTATGGTCCTGTGGGATTTTGGAATTTAAATAAATGTATCTTATTACTTCGTTCTGCAGACACTAAAAGAACTCCTAATGTAACTGGCATAGGGTTTAATGGTGAGTTTAGTCATATAGACAAACTAAACTGTAAATTAGACAAGGACACAGACTTCTTTTATACTGATAATAGTCACGGTTTAAGAACATATATACTTCAAGAAAACCAAATACATAATGTAAGTCCTACTTTAGAAGCAAGTTATAAAATAATAGATAACAAAACCGCTAGTGCTACACATTTAAATTATATTAGTGGCATCAAACTAAATGCTCATTCTACAGAACTAATAGAACATTATATTGCAATGGGATTTAAGTACACTGATGTATCTGAAAATTATGGCAAGTTAATTTGTGAGAATAATAGGTTTACTATTATGTTAGACAAACGTAACTCAACAAATGATGTCCCTACACTAATTTGTGACACTCACGATGTTTTTAATGCTACTGCATATTTTGTGGGGGCTGGATTAAAACTTAAACGATTTAATAAAAATATCCATCAAAATTTTGGAGAACTAAACTATAAGATTGTTGCATATAATTGTAGAGCATGGGGTAATGAAAAAAGTTATACTATTGAAAATTTTATAGAAGGGATATCACCTGGCATTGATATTATTTTTAGACAGAGAAATCAATACTTACATATTCAAGAAACAACACTAGATAGTTATTATGCAACAGAACACTAATTTACAGACATTTGATGATTGGATGTCTTGGAAGGACAATGTGTATAAATTAAATATTAAATCCTCTCGTTTATCCAAAACAAATACTCCCAAACATCTAAACAAATCAATAACTTATATTTGTTCTAATTTGGGTTTAAGACCTATACAAGATTTTCAAATAACTATGAATGAGGTAAGATTTAGAACAAAAACTTTTTTAGCAATGTTTAAAATGAATTTTAACGAAAATGAATGATTACTGGCAAAAGATTCAAGACATGAATCAAGATAAAGTTTTAAGTGAGATAGAAACTCTCAATAAAAGACTATTTCGTCTACCTGAAGGTAGTCCTATGTGGCAACAGGTAAACGGTATGCTTGAGGAAGCTCAGTTACGGCATCGTGACTTGTTAGAGTTTCAACGTGCTGAAATAGACACAACACCAGACATTATAGAAATAGGAGAAATAGACACTACAGTCTATACTCCAGATTATACAAAAGAAGAATTGGTGCATAACATAGCAAGTTTTTATTATGATAAGAATGGACCTATAACGGATAACACACAACAAGAACAAGTCATAGAAGATCCTAAACTTCCAACTCAGAATTCAGAACCACAACCGTCTGAAGAGTTTACGATTGACGTGCCTAAGTTTGGAGCAAAAAAATGAACATAATGCAAATAACTAAAAACATACCAGTACATATGGTATGGGTATATGATAACGAAGATAGGAGACAAGTTAAGTCTTGCACATATGATATAGAATACAGTTTAAGAACTGATGTAGAACCAACAGCAACTCGTAAGCAGGCATTCTTACAACAGAATATTAGTTTTAGTACTATTAATTCTTTTTTATATGACCAATTACATCAGAGTATAATATATGACATGGATAGCAAGGCTGTTGTTGAGAGAGCATTTGCAAGTCATGATAACAACTTTTTAATACTACCAGATTTAAGTGATGCCTGTTTGGCTATGGCATTACATTGTAAATTAAATTACATTTGTCATGAAAATAGTTTTGTAGAAAGTATTAGCATAAAAGACAAAATTGATGGCATAGCATATAGCATGTTTGCAGACGATGATGAATATGATCAGTTACCTACTATTTCAGAATGGATAGGTGAACTGAGCTTTTGGGAAACTCCCTGGTGGCGTAGAAGAGACTTCAGCACATTTGATAATGTAGCAAGTAGCAAAGAAGAAAAAGAGGAGTTCTTTAATAAAGATATAAATCAAGACATTTTAAAAAGAATGGAAGAGCCACTTGCACAGATAGAAGGACAAGTGATTGCAGACATTTACGGAAAAGAAATTAATGAGGTTATTGAAGAAAGTGGTGCAGACACTTCAACTGGTGAACTATTAGAAGTAGACTTTAAGAATAAAAAGTTTAAACCTAGACTGGTCCCCAAAGACAAATAGATTGACTTTTACACATTTTTCATATATAATACACTTATGGAAAACTATCTAGCCGACGAGCAAACTGGTATTGAATTACTCTATAGAGGTGAGGATATATCTGATATTGCATTTGCTGACATTAAACAATTCAATAAAGTTGCTAAAGAACTGGAACTCAACGATATAAGTGATGTTTCCAGAATCAGTAAAGAATTTAATATACCACAGCATTACAAAGAACTAGATGTTGAAAAATATATACATGATAAACTTGTACAACGTGATCCCGACGAGATAGGGAGAGTAGAGATGGAGTTAGCCATGTATAAAGAACGTGGTTTATTCCCTGTACTACAGTTATTAATATGGATTGTAGATACAATGCGTAAGCATAATTTAGTATGGGGAGTAGGCAGAGGTAGTAGTGTTTCCAGTTATTTACTCTATATTCTGGGAGTACACAAGGTTGATAGTCATAAATATAGATTAGACATAAAGGAATTTTTAAAGTAATATGGTACAACGTAAAACAAATAAAGGTCAAGTTATAGACATGGATGCCTTAATTGCCGCACAAGGAGATAGGCCTGCGGTAGGAAATGCAGGTACTGATGCTCATGGTAACGTTTTAGGACCAAACGGGTCTGTAGAAACTCCTGCTGAAGAAAGAGTAAGAGCATATTATGAAGACAATCCTATGTCCAGCACAGCTCAACAAAGTATAAAAGGCAATACACCACAAGTAGAGTTTACACAGGAAGATAACTTACAAGAAGTTAAAACATCTAAAACTGCTAAAGAAAATGTACGAACAAGTAAAGTACAACCAGACACACAAACTAAAAAAGAACCAGAGCCAACAGCACCAGAAGAAGATTCGTTCGATGATCAAGAGCCATTAGGCTTTAAAGAAGTTGAACTTCCTAATGGTGATATAGAAATGGTTCCTTATTACACAGAGGAAGAAGCAGATGAGGATAAAACCAAGGACTGATAATATCTTTTGCATTAACGCCGACTTTGGCGATACTGTAACAAACGCAGGTATTATAATTAAGAAAACATTAGGAAAAGAATCTGGTGTAACTCCCAGATGGATGGAAGTCTTTGATGTAGGGCCTGATATAGATTTTTTACAACCAGGACAATGGGTATATGTGGAATATGGTCGTTGGACTGAAGGCTTTAAAGTAAAAGACGATAGACTTGAAGAAGGACAAGAGATTTGGAAAGTAGATCCTGCAGGATGTTTAGCAGTTTCAGACGAAAAGCCAAGTGATCAGATCAATATAAAATCAGCAAGTTACGAATTCGAACACAAGAAAACATTATGAAGTTAAGTACTGGTGAAAAGACAGGCATAACCACAATAGGTGCTACAGGGCTTCTAATATTAGCAGGAGTTATTTTTGCAGACCTTAATCCTTGGTGGCTAATAGCATCTGTATTATGTATTGTATCAGCAATAGGTCATGAAAACGGGTTAACGAAATAATGCCATACATAGAGCGTACAGGAAAGAAAACTATTAAAGAACAATTATACCAATGGTTTGGTGTAATGACTGATCCACGTATAGACGGATTTAACGGCTTTGCATGTAAGCAAAAAATATATGAAGTTAAATGGGAATGTGAACGTTTATTGGAAAGCGAAGAATGTCCCACTTATGCAGGTGAGGAAGAATGGATAGAAGAACAAAAGGTTAATAAAGCAATTAATCGCCTGTCAGGAAAACACAACAGCATACCTTATGTGGATTAAATGAATACATTAAAGTTAGGAATAATAGGAAAAGGGTTTGTAGGTTCCGCAGTTTCTAATGGCTTTGATAAAAATGTAGACCAGTTTATAGTTGATACAAAACTTAACAACAACACCATATCTCAATTAGTTGACTTCAACACATCAATTGTGTTTGTATGTGTTCCTACACCTAAGCAAGACACTCACATGGACGTAGACGTAAGTTCAGTTAGACAAGTGTTAGACGAATTATCTAACTTGCAATATAAAGGAATTGTAGTTATAAAAAGCACAATTACTCCAGATCATTTAATAAAAATGAAAAAGGACTTTGTTTTAAAAATAGTTTACAATCCTGAATTTTTAACAGAAGCAAATAGTTTTGAAGATTTTATAAATCCAAATATGCAAGTATTAGGTGGTAAATGGAAGGACTGTGAGGTCGTTGAGAAGGCATACGTTAGACATAGTTCAGTAAAAATTGTGCCAACATTTAAAGTTGATCTTATTACAGCAAGTTTAATAAAATATACAATAAATAGTTGGTTAGCAACGAAGGTTACATTTTTTAATGAGCTTTATAATTTACATAAGGCTAGTGGCACTAAAGTACCTTGGGAGAACTTCACTGAAATGTTATCACAAGATGGCCGTATAGGTGATACTCATATGTCAGTACCAGGTCCAGACGGCAAGTTCGGGTATGGTGGACATTGTTTTCCTAAAGACACAGAGGCATTAGTTTATTACAGCAAACTTAAAAAAGCAGACTTATCTATATTAAAGAAGGCAATAGAAAAAAATATCAAAATTAGGGAGTAAGTTTTGAAAACTAACCATATTTTTCTAAAACATTTTGGAACTAGTATGAATCAGTTATATGAACCTGGTCTTCCTCCTGCTGAATCTCAGCAAACATATGAATTTTATAAAGGACTAAAGGAATATAAATGTCCTGTAGAGCCAGGCTGGGAACCAGACGTTCAAATTGAAATTAGTGAGACACCTAAAATTAGTTGGTTACTTAGTGATATGGAAGAAGTTTTAATGGGAGACGACTTTTTAAACATAGTTTATGTCCCCATGCACTACCCAACTTGGAGATGGTTTAACGAACAATACCCAGATGCTATGCATGATCTAGATGTATTAGCAGACCCAAATCAGCCTTGGAAAATTGCAGTTGTATTTGATTATAATAATGAAACACTTTTGCCTGGTAACTTTACTAACGATGAAGGACAATTAGAGATTCTTACGGATGTAGATTGGAGTAGGTTTTATTGCAGTACTTTAGCATGGGATATGGATAATGCATTAGACACAATAGGTTTTAAAAAAATTATTAGTAATTTGTGTGTAATGGGAACTTACTATTTTAGAGTTATAAAAGAAGATCCATCAGTAATGATGGGAATGAATTTTACAAAACTTAAACATCATTATCCTATCAGATACTTTTGCCCTAATAATGTTTTTAGGCCTAACAGGGCTATGGCACTAGTTAAAATGTATGAAAAAGGAATGCTGGCAGATACTGAATGGAATATGAATAAGTTCAGCCAATATTTTGAAATGGATAGGTTCCATGACTATAACCCATTTAAGTCTTATGCAGATCAGTATTTTAAATTATTTGGTGTAACTGAACGCAGTATGAGTTATCCTTGGAGTTTGAGTTATAATTTAGATCGACAGAACGAAGATAAAGGCATTTATGGGCGGACAGGAATATCATATGATTGTTTTGATAAATCTTTAATGGAACAAGCATATATTTATATTGTTAATGAAACATTTAGTTGTCCACCTCAACAACCTGCAATTAATAAGCAGTATCCTGTTAGGGTAGGAGACTTTTCAGAAAAAGTATTTAAAGGATTTATGTATGGCAAACCAATGTTTTTAAATGCTAGAGCCGGAACAATTAAAATGCTTGAAGAACTAGGCTTCGATATGCTAGGTGATATCATAGACAATAGTTACGATAATATTCAAGATGCTCCTGTTAGGATAGATGCCATGCTCGAGTCTGCAAAAGCATGTCCTAAACCATCAAACGATATGATAGAGCGTATGGATAAAAACAATAGATTAATTCGCTCTAAAGAGTTTTGGTGGTCTACACAAAAAGAATTTATACAAACATTACTTGACAATCATTACTAATAGTGTATAATATACACTTTACTAGGAGAATGTAATGAGCAAAAATTCAATAACCCCCGTCGCAGAATATAATAGAGAAAAAACAGGCACAAGAGTAATTTCAGATTACAGAAACGATCTCATATTTGAGCAACCAAGAGACAATCTATTACAACAAGAATTTAAAAGTTATGAGTATACCACAAATGGTGTCAAGGTAACTACCATTGTAAGAAAGTTTACTAAAGATGGAGATTACCACGACATAGAAACTGCTGGATTTATTGGTAGTTAAATGTTTGTTAAATGCAGTGAGTGTAATAAAACATTGTCGCTTGGCGATATAAAATATTATACTGCTGATCAAGGCCATGCATTTTGCGATGCTTATTGCAGTAATGCATGGTACAGTAAAACTTTTGAAAAACTAGACGCAAAAAAGGATCAAACAGATGGTAATGACAGACGAACAGATTAGAGATCTTATTAATATTTTATCAGATGTTTTTGATGATCATATTGATGAGGGAGTACATCCTATTAGTGTTGCAAGTGTTATGTTAGCAGTAGCAGTAAAACAATTAAAAAGAAATCTTGACGAGGAAGAGTTTTATGCTATAATGGAAGACTTAACAGCAAATAAATTTTATAAATGGGACGAAATGTCTGCAGAAGAAATAGAAGACATGTTTAGTGACGATACTCCCAACAGCAAGAAGGTGATACATTGAAGGAACTTTGGACAGAGAAATATAGACCCTCAAGCATAGGTACCTATGTGTTTCGAGATGAGGGTCAACGCCAGCAGGTAAGTGGCTGGGTCGAAGAAGGGGCACTACCACACTTGCTATTCAGTGGTGCCCCCGGTACAGGTAAGACAACACTAGCAAAAGTTTTACTTGCAGAACTTGAAATTAACGACATGGACATACTGGAAATAAATGCCAGTAATGAGAACAATGTTGAAACCATAAGAACAAAGATTACAAATTTTTCATCCACTATGCCGTTTGGCGATATAAAATACGTCCTCCTAGACGAAGCAGATTATATTACTCCTAATGGTCAGGCGGCACTTCGTGGAGTTATGGAAATGTATCATACTAGTTGTAGGTTTATTTTAACCTGTAACTATCCGCAAAGAATTATTCCTGCACTACATAGTAGATGTCAAGGCTTTCATATTGAGAAGTTAGACATAACAGAGTTTACAGCCAGGCTGGCACAAATTTGTATTGATGAAAATGTGGAAGTGGATTTAGAAACACTAGACACTTATGTACAAGCAAGTTATCCTGATTTGCGTAAAAGTATTAACTTGGTACAGCAAAATGTAGTAGAAGGCATTCTACAACGCCCACAAGACGGTGATAAGGCATCTAGTGACTGGATGTTAAGTGCTATAGAAATGTTTAAGGCAGGCAAATACAAAGATGCCAGAACATTAATTTGTAGTCAAGCAAGGCCAGAAGAGTATGATGACATATACAAGTTCATGTACAGGAACTTAGAGCTGTGGGGCAACACAGAACAGCAACAAGATCAAGCAGTCGTTATTATACGAAATGGCATGGCCAAGAGCAGTTTGTGTGCTGACCCAGAAATTAATCTTTCAGCAACGTTGATTGAATTACAAATGAATAGCCTTTAGGCTTCACCATATAATTTTAGTACTTCAGTAACAACAGGGTGTCTTTCAATATCCCCATGTTCAAACTGCACTAATTTTATTCTGTCTGAACCTGTTTTTGTTAAACGTTCAATAAAGCATCTAAGTCCATTACTTTCGTAACCTCTTTCATGCTGAGCTAAGTCACCAGTTACAATTAATTTACTACCATTACCTATTCTGGTTAGTAGCATCTTCATTTGATTGTCTGTAGCATTTTGCATTTCGTCTGCAATTATATATGAGTTTTTAAATGTTCGTCCTCTCATATAAGCCAATGGTGCAATTTCTATTTTGTTATCGCCTAACATAAATTCTATCTGATCTGGCGTATAGTATTCTTCAAAGCAATCCATAATGGGTCTCGTCCATGGTGCCATTTTCTCTTGTAGTGTCCCTGGCAAAAAGCCATGTTGCTCATCTACACTTACTGCTGGTCTTGTTACCACAAACTTGTCTATCTTATTGTTCTTTAATTCTCTAATACCTGCCAATGTTGAAATGAATGTTTTACCCGTACCTGCAGGTCCTGTGGCAAACACTATGTTGATGTTTTTGTCCTCTAATAACCCAAGTAAGTCGTCTTGGTGGAAGTTGCGAGGTACAATCTTAACTTCCTTATGTCTGTTTCTTTGTAGGGCTCCACCCTGTATTACTCTCAAATAATCTCCTCCTTTTTGTTTTCTATATTTGTTACAATTCTTCTTTCTAGCCTTTCTGGACATCGTTTCCTCCTTTGAGCCATAAAAAAACCGTGCATGGGCGGTATCCCATCACGGTAGTTTGCTTTCTCTGTGTGCCAACTTTTTATATGGTTGTTTATCATAAATTGTTTTTGTAAAATTTCATTACAATATTACTTAGTGCCATATTTTAAGACAAAAACAACATAGTTAATATATCACTAAATGATAAATAGTTGTATGACTATTTCAGTAAAAATATTAAACGACAAAATTGAAGAAGTATCTAAGTCCAATACTTTGTTAGATATGCTTATGGAGTTTGAGAAAACACTTGATGAGCTAGATCTATATGCATTTAAAAATTGGGACCAAGGTGAGATACTAGAAGGCCCTGAGTTAGGAAGGCATTACGTTGGTGTTAAACTTATGTACCCACAAAAGAAGATGCCTGATCCAGAAGGTGCAAAAAGACTTGTTGCAAGAGATTGTTTAGTTAAATATTCTAAAGATACTTTAGAGAGTCCACGTAGAGTAATGGCATTTGATGATGTACAGGTAGATGTTAGGCCAGATGGCTCACAACGGTTTACTCCTAAAACTGATAACGAATCAGTATGGATTGTAGATATTAAAATGCCAAGACGATATGTTGATGAATTTAGTGCAGAGCATGTAGAAGCACAAAAAGACGAATACATAGATAATGAAGATACTGGTGCTGAAGCACAATTAGGTCAGGAACAAATTAACCAGACGGGGTATTAAGTGGCATTAAAAGAAGGAGATCTTAAAAATACTATACTTAAAAAAATAAGTATAGACGAGTTTGAGCCTAAAACAGGTGAAGCTCAAGATGTTATGGTTTTAGGTTTGTACCTAAACGAAATGGCTCCTGCAAAAGATTTATATCACTTTATTAATAATAGTATTATTGAAATAAGAGATGTTGAGGTTTCACCTAATCCTAATCCTGATAACTATTTTATGTTATTTTTAGAAATAGATAGAAAAGAAGACTCCTTATCCACAGTTAAAGATATTATTAAAGAAGTAGAAAGATTGGCTGGAAAATTAGACTGGACAGTATCAACAACTTTATCTGAAGAAAACTTTAAGTTGGGCGATGAAAATTTAAAAAACTATTTACAGGTAGATCCTGAAAATTATTTAAGTACTGAGGAATTCATGGCACAGAAATTAGAAGCAGAACAACAAGCAGAAGAATTGAGACTTGAGGAAGAAGCAAAAGATAACAGTAGCAAAATTTTAGAGTTTTTAAAAGCAAGTAGTTTACTAGAAGCAGGCATTAACGATAACGTTTTACATATGAGAGGTGCCAGGGATATTGCTAGTTTAGAAATAGTTAATTTTGGAAACAGCACTAGTGTAATGGAAGAAGTAGGAATTACCGAAAGTGCCCTTAAACTGGATTTTGATAAAGTTGCTATATCAAAATTAAATGCTATGCTTGGAGAGATGAGAGCAATGCCAATAGACGAGTATATTGTAATTTATAATCCAGCAAACACAGATATTTTAGTAACTAAAGCGAGTTAGACACAGATGAATCAATTTTTTATAGGCATTATTTTATTGTTAAGTATTGGTGGATATTTTTTATATCAGGAAAACATAACATTAAAAGCCAACAACATGGCACTTGAAGGTGCAGTAGAAGAACAAAAGGCGGCAATGGTTGCCTTGCAAGAGAACTTTGAAAAGCAAGGCAAGGCTTTGCAAAATCAACAAAGAGTAAATGCACAAATAGAACAAGAGAAAGCAGAGTATTTAAAAATATTCGCAAAACACAATCTAAATAGTTTGGCACAAGCAAAGCCAGGACTAATAGAGACAAGATTTAACAAGGCTTCCGAAGCCGTATTTGAGGGATTAGAAGATGACACACAGCAAATTTTTGAGCTTGACACTCCTGTTATTCCTGACTAGTGGGTGTTCAACATTCGGCACAAAGCCTGTCGAGATAGTATCTAAGCCTTTAAAGATAGACATAATGCAACCTGCATTACCACGTCCATTAGAACTTACCGCACCTAATTGGTATGTTGTGTCAGAAGCAGTAATTACGAATCCATGTAAAAAGTCTTTATCGTTTGAACCTAAGAAGTTTAATGATGAAGGTATAGAACTTTTAAAGAGACCTAAAACATGTGAACTATCAGAAAGAGATAATCCAGATTGGCCAGTAGGCTACACATACCTAGATAGATTCCTAGATGATATGAGAAAACAAAATAATGGTGACGTTGTGTTTGTTGCTACATCAGTAGGTGACTATGAAGTTATGGCTGAGGACATGCAAGAGATTAAACGTTACATTAAACAAATGGGCGAAGTTATTGTATATTATAGAGAAGTTACATTACCAAACGGAGAGAAAGGTGTTGGTGCAGAATTTAAAGTAAATGATAACAAAGCAATTACTAAATTGATACCCAAAACGTTTGGAAAAGACGACTAAAAATTAACATATATTTTAATTTCCAAAACCATTCATTTTACACCAATTTATACACTAATGAATACATGTATCTATAAATATGGGTGTAGGATTTTCCTGCAAGATTTGAATTAGGCGTAAGCCTAATTTTTGTTCACACAAAGGTAATATTTTATATTACAGCGAAACACAGGAGTGGTTATGAATATTCGCAAACTATTCCTTGGGTTAGCCGCCACACTTTTAATAAGTGTTCCGGTATTCGCCCAAGAAACTACTTCGGCAATCAGAGGATCAGTACTAACGTCCTCAGGTGCAGAAGTATCAGGAGCATCAGTCTCCATTATCCATGAACCATCAGGTTCAGCATCGACCCAAACAACAAACGAAGACGGAGTATTCCTTGCAAGGAATCTACGTGTTGGTGGTCCTTATAAGATCGTTGTTAGTGGTGCAGGTGGATATGCTGAGTTGGACAACATTTACCTTGAACTGTCTGAAACTTCCAGAGTTAAATTAGCTCTTAAAAGTCCAGAAGCAGTTGAAGAGTTAGTTGTTGTTGGACAAGCACTTAACACTTCAGGACTTATAACTGGTCCTAGAAGCACATTAACCGGCGATCAAATTATGGATATTGCCAGTGTCAACAGAGACATTAAAGATGCAGTAGCAACACAACCTTTTGTGAATGTATACAGTATTTCTTTTAATGGCGATGATACTGAAAGTATTTCGATTGCAGGTACTAATGCTAGATACAGTCAATTTCAAGTTGACGGTATTGGGCAATCAGATGACTTTGGTCTAGAGTATGGTGGTTATCCTGGAGTTAAATCTCCTCTATCACTTGACTCAGTAGAGCAGGTATCTGTTAGTGTTGTAGACTACGATGTCAGAGACTCAGGGTCAACAGCAGGTGTTATTAACGTTGTTACTAAGTCAGGTACCAACGAACTGTCAGGTTCTGCTTACGGCTTTACAACTAGCGATAGTTGGGTTGGAGATGAAATTGACGGACAAGAACTTACTGTTGGTGAGTTTGAGGAAGACACAAAAGGTTTTACATTAGGTGGACCTATCCTTGAGGATAAGTTATTCTTTTTTGTAAACTATGACAAATTTGAGAAAAGTGAACCAGGCATCTGGGGAGCATCAGGTAGTGGTGCCCTTAGAGAAGTTGATGGTGTAACTGTAGCAGACGCAGACAGAATTATTGGCATTGCTAATGATGTGTATGGGTATGACGCAGGTTCGGCCTCAGGTGGTGTTAATTCATTACTTGATGAAGATAGCCTTATCAAACTAGACTGGAACATTAATGACTCACACAGAGCAACTTACACAAGACAAACATCAGAAAACAATGACGTTAGAGAGTACGGTGGTTCAAATACAGTATTAGCACTTACAAGTGGTAACTATATTAAAACTACTGACTTATCAGCAGACAGTTTCCAAGTGTTTAGTGACTGGAACGACAAACTATCTACTACATTTAGATATGGTGATAGACTTGTTGAAACATCACAAGCAAGTGTTGGTGGCGATGACTTTATGAGAGCAATCGTAGAGTTAGGAGAAGGCGATAGAGGACCACAAGTCCTAGTAGGGCCTGATCCATTTAGACATTACAACTTTTTAGAAACACAATCAAGTGAACTAGAGTTTGAATTATCATACTTAATTGGCTCACATGAATTGGTTGCAGGTATTTCTAAAAATGGTGTTGATGTAGCAAACGGGTTCGTTGCATACTCAGACGGTGTTCTTGAATACGCAAGTATTGAGGACTTTGAGAACAAGAATCCTTATAGCATTGACTATAGAAACTCCCCAAGTGGTAATCCAGCCGATGGTGCCGCTTTCTTTGAAATAGAAACTACTAGTTACTATGTTCAAGATACTTGGGATTACAGTGATAGACTTACACTTAACTACGGCGCACGTTATGAGAAAATCTCAATGGACGATGCACCTAAGTATAATGATACACTTAACGGCTATTATGGTATCAGAAATGATGTCAGCCTAGACGGTAAAGATGTATTTTTACCTAGAGTAAGTTTTGTTTATGACGCAGACGACTTCGGTGCTTTCCGTGAACTAACGTTCAGAGGTGGTGCTGGATACTTTACAGGTGGTAGACCTAATGTATGGATGGGCGGTACTTTCAGTAATGATGGTATTGGTATCCAAAATGCTAACGTACCATTATCAGCGGCCGCAGGGTTTGATGGTTTTGATACCTCAACATTTGACAGTTACATTTACCAACCTGGTCAGGAAGGTTTTAGACCTGCATTTGCAGATATCCTAGATCCAAACTTTGAGTTACCAAGAGAGTTAAAACTTTCTGTAGGTGCTGATTGGGTAATGGGTGATGGATACTATATGAGTGCAGACTTCTTAATGACTAGAACTGACAAAGACTTACACTACAAACAACTTAGACTTGGTAACCCAGCATTTGCCGGTGTAGCCAATTGTGATATTCCTGTTACCAACTTACCAATTGGTGTTGGACCAGATGGCAGAGATATATACGCAGACTATAGTTTATGTAGTAAAGCAATGGAACGTTTCTATGATTATAGAGGTTACGACATGTTACTAACTAACACAGACAAAGGCGAAAGCGAATTGTTTGCAGTTAGTGTAAGTAAAGCATTTGACAATGGGTTTGATTTTTATGCAAACTACACATGGCAAGATGTTGATACTGTTGGTAACTTAACTTCAAGTAGAAACATTTCTAACTTTAAGTATACTACTAAGTATGATGACTTTAATGAAGACGTAATGCATAGATCAGTTTACGAAAGAGAACATACATTTAGTTTTGTAGGTAACTATACTGCTAACTGGTTTGAAAATTCTCCAAGTAGATTTACATTTATTGTAAGTGCTATTAGTGGTGAGCCTTTCTCATACACATTAGGACAATACAAAGATGGTGCTTTATGGGGTCTTGACAGAGAGTCAACAAGAGACGAAACTGCGGCATTCTATGTCCCAGACGGATCTGGAACTGACGTAATTATACCAAGTTGGTTTGCAGACGACTTTAATGCCTACATTGCCGCCTCAGGGTTAGGTAAGTATGCAGGTGGTTTTGCACCAATTAACGAGTTTGAAACAGATTGGAATTATAGACTTGACTTTAAATTTACACAGGAACTTCCTGGTCTAGGTTTAACAGACAAGGATAAATTTGTAATTACACTTGATGTTGAAAACTTACTCAACTTGCTTGATAGCGATTGGGGTAAACAAACCAAAGCAAACGGAACAGCAAGAAGTATTGCAGAAGCAACTCCTATCAACAATGGTGATGGTAGTTGGTCTTATGAATACAGACCTGCTTATGGTATGAACATAGATAGAATTGATAACCAAGTTACCAATTACTATAGAAGTACTTACCGTTTACAACTTGGACTTAAATACGTTTTCTAAACGATACCAAGAACAGAATAAAGGGTGTCTTTTGATGCCCTTTTTCTTGACTTCTAAACCATAAGGTAGTATAATAAGACTATGGATCACTACGAAACTCTTGGCGTAAGCAAAGACGCCAGTCAACAGGATATTAAGAAAGCATACCGCAAACTTGCGAGTAAGCATCATCCTGATAAAGGTGGTGATCAAGAACAATTCAAAAGGGTACAGGCCGCATACGATACACTAAGTGATCCAGAACAACGTGCTCAGTATGATAATCCTAACCCTTTTGAAGGCTTCGGCCAAGGTTTCGGCAATAGTCCTTTTGCAGATATATTTGGTGATATATTTGGTGGCAGGCAACAAAGACAACCTACTAAAAATCCTGATGGTGTTGTAGATGTTGGGATAACATTACTACAGAGTTATACAGGTAGTGAAATTGTTGTAAATACTGGATACGCTTCTTTTAATGTTAAAATAGAGCAAGGAGTAGATGACGGCACTAAATTAAGGCTACACGGCAAAGGACCAATAAGAGACCAACGTTTGCCGGCAGGTGACTTAATAGTTAGATTGCATATAGAATATCCTACTGATTGGGGTAGAGACCGAGAGCATTTATTTTATAGGCAAAACATAAATGCCATAGATGCTATGACAGGATGTACAATTACTATTTGTCATGTAGACAATAAAAAATACGAATTAACAGTTCCTGCAGGTAGTATGCATGGAACAAAGTTAAAAATGAAGAATTTAGGTATGAGAATACCTACATATGGTGTAGTTGGTGATCTATACATAATTATAGAGTTAGATGTACCCACTATTAAGAACGAAGAAGACAAAGAACTTTTAAATAAAATTAAACAAAGAAACATTTATGGAAAGCAGATATATAGATAACATCATTGAAAACGCAGTAAACTTTGCCAAGGACAAAAATCACGAATATGTAACCTTAGAGCATATTATGTTTTGTCTTTTAGATGATAAATCCATCATAGAAGTTGTAAAAGATCTCAATGTAGATATCAACAATATTATAGAGGATTTAAATCATTATTTAGATGATGCAGAACTTAACGGCTTAGTAAACGATAATGGTGTAAAGGGAGATCCTAAGAAAACCCTTTCAACAGAGCGTATGATACAACGTGCATTAGCACAAGTAATTTTTACTGGAAGAGAAGAAGTCAAGCCAATAGATATGTTTATGAGTATCTTAAATGAGCAAAATACTCATGCCGCCTATTTTTGTCAATTAAACGGTTTAGATAAAAACATCATTGTTGAATATTTAGAAAACAAATACAATAGCAATAAAAGTTTAGAACTAGTAAAAGAGTATACAGTTAATTTAAATGAAGAAGCACAAAAAGGAAGAATAGATAGTCTTATTGGGCGTCATGAGGAAGTTGACGAGCTTGTACATATACTTGCAAGAAGAAAGAAAAATAATGTAGTGCTAGTTGGAGAACCTGGCACAGGTAAAACAGCAGTAGCAGAGGGTCTTGCTAAACGTATTGTTGATGGTAATGTTCCTGATGTTATACAAAATAAAATTATTTACAGTCTAGCAGTAGGCGACTTACTTGCTGGTACCAGATACAGAGGAGACTTTGAGGAGAGATTCAAGACAGTACTTGAAACATTAGAAGATAGTCCTAATGCTATATTGTTTATTGATGAGATACATATGATAATGGGTGCCGGTAGTGCTGGTAGCAGTAGTGTAGACGTTGCAAATATGATTAAGCCTGTGTTAGGAAAAGGTAGATTACTCACAATAGGTGCTACAACACCAGACGAGTTTGCTGATAGTTTTGAAAAAGATAGAGCATTGATGCGTAGATTTGCAAAACTAGATATACTGGAAACAAGTGTTGAAGATACTAAAGAAATCATAAAGGGTCTTAATAATTATTACGAAGAGTTTCATAAAGTAAAATACAGCCAAGACATTTTAGAAAAGTCAGTAGACTTATGTCACAGATATATTAAAAATAAAGCCTTCCCAGATAAGGCATTAGATGTTGTGGATGCCGCAGGTGCCAGAGTAAAGTTACGTGGTGGTGATGACGTTACACTTAAAGATGTGATACATGTTATTAGTAAAATATCTCATGTAGGCGTTGATGTTATAGATGTAGAGAGTGTGGACACATATAAAAACTTAGACACAAGAGTTAAAAAGGTTGTGTTTGGCCAAGACGATGCAGTTGATAAAATTGTTGAAAATATTGTTGTTAGTAAGTCTGGACTCAGAGAGAAAAACAAACCTATTGGTAGTTTCCTATTAGTTGGTCCTACCGGTACAGGTAAAACTGAAACTGCTAAAACACTTGCTAAAGAATTAGAATGTAAACTTGTTAAGTTTGATATGTCAGAGTACATGGAAAAACATAGTGTAAGTAAACTTATAGGTGCTCCTCCAGGATATGTTGGACATGCTGAAGGAAAATTAGGCCAAGGACTAATGTTAGCAGAAGTAGAAGAAAATCCTAATTGTGTGTTATTGTTAGACGAAGTTGAAAAAGCCGCACCAGAAGTATTACAGGTATTGTTGCAAGTAATGGACGATGGTAGACTTACTGGTAGTACAGGTAAAGAGGTAGACTTTAGTAATGTTATATTACTAATGACATCTAACTTGGGTGCCACTGATGCTGAAGGACTTAAAATTGGTTTTGGCGATCAAACAAAAACTAAAGCAGTAGACAAAGCAGTAGATAAATTCTTCTCACCAGAATTTAGAAACAGACTAGATGCAACTATTAAGTTTAATAAACTTGCAAAAGATCTTATGTTACTTATTGTTGATAGACTTGTTAAGGAAACAAATGAGTTACTTAAAGAAAATGAGAGTACTGTTACAATTAGCCTAACTGCTAATGCTAGACAGCAACTTGCTGAAGATGGATATGAACCAAGTATGGGTGCAAGACCTCTAAAAAGAGTTTTTGAAGACAAAGTTAAAAAGCCACTAAGTAGGAAAGTTTTATTTGAAGACATATCTAATACTAAAATAACAGTAGATTATATTGAGGGAGAATATACTTTTACATGAGTTATTTTCACTTAAAAACAAAGTATATTCCTTTGGGAGACACTTATAAAAATATACCTGTAAGTCCTAGTGATAAAAGATATTTTAGTGAGTACCAATATAAAATAGTTCTAGAAGGTAATGCTGTACATTATGATATACAAATGATGATAGATCTTAATAAAGTCTTAAAGTCTTGTGGGTATTGGTGGAGAATCCAACCTACACAAAAAAATATAAATGTATATGTAGATGGTAAAGATTATCTAGACGCAGTATTAAATTGGTTTAAAAATTCAGATGTAGTTACTGGATTATATGGACCTATTGATAATGATCATATAGAAAGTCTTCAAGATAGAAACAATGAGTATGTATATAGGAATAAATACTGGTACGGAAACTATCCTATTAAAATATCTTTGTTCAGACGATTTAAAGATGAAGTAGGTGCTAAAGAAATTACAGATTTTATAAAAGGTAGTTTTAGTGATTTTAGGTTATTTGATGATTACACAAATGACTGGTATGTAAATTATTTGTGGTTAACACAAAAAGATTATGACAAAAGTTATCCATTTCTTAAATTAAGTTATGGTGATTATATAGAAAAAATACAAAAAGTAAAATTATTGGAGAAATAATGTTTTTTGGAAAAGATACAAAGTTAGATCGCGAAGCGGTTTTTGAACAATTAAAAATAGATGAAGGAGTGGTATATGAAGTATATCATGATCATTTAGGACTCCCAACATTTGGTGTTGGACATTTGGTTTTAGAATCAGATCCAGAATATGGAAAGCCAGTGGGAACTCCTGTAGACGAAGATAGAGTTAAAGAATGTTTTGAAAAAGACTTAGATACAGCAATATCAGAGTGTGAAGTGTTATATGAAGACTTTGGTGATTGGCCAGATGAGGTTCAGCAAATTTTAGTAAACATGATGTTTAATATGGGCAGAACCAGATTAAGTGGATTTAAAAACTTTAAGAAAGCACTTGAAGAGCAGGACTGGAAACAAGCAGGTATTGAAGGCAGAGACAGTAAATGGTACAGACAAGTAACTAACCGTGCTGAACGTTTAATGGAAAGATTAGAAAACGTCTAAGTGATAAATAGTATTATTACTTAGAGGATTTTTAATGCCTAACAGAAGAAGCATAAACATTTTAGGTTCCACAGGAACCGATATGAATACAACAAGCAATTCCGTAAAAGGAGATTCTTTTTACGGGTATTCTGATGGTTGGCATACTGTCCAAGTAGTTTACAGTCAATATGTAGGTAGGTTTCATGTAGAGGCCTCCCTAGCAACAACACCAACTGATACAGATTGGTTTCCGATCAAACCAGAAGTAACTAATGGAACTGAGTTTTCAGCAGGACTAAGTTACGTTCAGTTCAATAGTAACAATCCAGGCAACGGCGCAGAAGCGTATACATTCAGAGGAAACTTTACATATCTACGTGTAAGGATGGATAGAGCCCACGTTGGAGACGGAGAAACTTACGATCCATCATATGGGTCTATAAGCAAAGTAATTTTATCTGCATAAAGTGATAAATAGTGTAATATAATACACTATTAGGATAAAATTGAATGTCATTTGCGAACACATTTATTACATTAAGCGACGTTGATATATCAACACTCCAGGCTGGTAAATTTTTACGAGTAAGACCAAGTGGCAATGTAGAAATATCCCAATACGATATCACTACTGACACTCTAACCGATGTAATTACATCAGGTGCTTATACTCCAAGTGTAGGTCAAACATTAGTATATGGTGCTGATAATAAATGGAAACCAGCAACACTAGACGTTTATAGTGCTGGTAATGGTTTAAACAAATCAGGTTTAACATTAAATGTTACTGCTGGAACTGACGGTGGTTTAGTTAGTAATACATCAGGTGTTTTTATTGCAGATGTGGCAGATGCGGCCAATGTGGCGGCAACACATGGTAACGCAACACATACGCCAGTTATTACAGTAAACAGTAAAGGACAAATAACAGGTGTAACGCCAACAGAAATTACAGTAACAGCGGCATCTAGTCTTACAGCAGACTATATAAACAGTATTACTGGAACATCAGGGCAAATTACAGTTACTGGTGGCACAGGCAATAAAGCAAATGCGGTTCTTAATTTAGTAGCAACAGGCGTAACAGCAGGTGTATATGGTAATACAACTCATGCTCCACGTATTACAGTTGACACTTATGGTAGAATAAGTTCAGTAGATACTGTAGCAGTAAGTGGTAGTGGTGGAAGTGGCAACGCAAGTTTAGGCTTTGCTAACATTATCATATCAGGACAAACAACTGTTAGTGCAGAAAGATTAGAAGACGATTTAACAATTACGCAAGGCACTGGTATGGCAATTACCACACTTGCAAATTCAGACACAATATCATTTGGTATAAATCCATCAACGGCCGCGGCCGCAATGGATATTGCAGATTTTAATGACGTAGACACAGACGGTATTACAAATGGTCAAATACTTATTTGGAATAGCAGTACAAGTAAATTTGAAGCAGGAGACCAAACAGGTTCAGGTGGTGGTAGTAATGTTACTTTAACAGATTTTAGTGTAACAACAGCAACACCAAGTGGTAACGGCAGTTTAACATATGATAATGCGGGTGTATTTACATTTACACCAGCAGATACTAGTTCAGGGGGTATTGATACTTCTGGAGTTGATGCACACTTAAACACTAGTGGAGCAAGTTCAGGACAAGTTTTAAGTTGGAACGGTAGTGATTATGCCTGGGTAGCTCAAAGCGGCTCGTATGGTAATACCGAAGTACAAACATACCTGGATGCCCAAGGTTATAGCAACGTAGATAACGATGCCCAAACATTAAGTTGGAACGCAGGAACATCAGCATTATCAGTAAGTGGTGGTAATAGTGTTGACTTATCAGCATTAGAACAAACATTAAGTGTTAGTGCAAACATATTAACAATTAGTGGAAGCTCAAGTACTGTTGATTTAGGTAAAACTAGATTCTACTATGCTAATCAAACTGACTTCCCTAATGCTACAACATACCATGGTGCTATTGCTCACTCACATGCTGATGCGGCCATGTACTTTGCACACGGTGGTGCTTGGGTTAAAATACCAACTACCAGTGATATAACAACAGCAAATACAAATATGAAAGCCTATGTTGACGCAGAAGTCAACACATTGATAGGTGGTGCCAATGTTAATTTAGATAGTTTGGCAGAAGTTGCCAATGCATTAGGCAATAGCAATACAGAATTAAGTACAGTAGCATTTACTGGTACTTATAGCGATTTACAAACAAGACCAACAATAAGTTTAGCAGGTAGTGACTTAACATATGATGGAACAACATTAGACTTATCAGGGTTAGGTGCAACAGGCCCACAGGGTGCAACTGGTCCAACAGGAGCCACAGGTGCAACAGGTATAGGAATTACCGATGCAACAGTCACCAGTAATGACCTTATTTTAACATATTCAAATACTTCAGTACAAAATTTAGGTAATATAAGAGGTCCAATGGGCCCACAAGGTGCTGATAGTACAGTAGCAGGTCCACAAGGTGATACAGGTCCACAAGGTGTTAGTGTTAATAGTGCGGCATTATCAGGTGATAATTTAACTTTAACATTAAGTAACTCAGCAGTAATTACAGCAGGTAATGTACGTGGTGCTCAAGGCCCACAAGGTATTCAAGGCCCAGCAGGTAATGATGGAGCCGATGGAGCCGTAGACCAAACATTAAGTATATCAGGTAATGTTATTACAATTAGTGGTAATAACGACACAGTAGATTTAACAAGTATTGCATTCACAGATGCAAGATTCGATGCAAGGTTACAAACTAGAAATATTAGTAACTTAGCAGATGTTGATACATCAGGTGCTTCAAACGGACAAGCACTTGCATGGAGTAGTTCAAATAACAGATGGGAACCTTTAACTTTAACAGATAACGACGCACAAGATTTAACAATAAGTGGTAATGTAATTAGTTTAACAGGACAATCAGGTAATGTTGACTTAACAAGTTTACTATCAGGTAGTGGCGGTGGTGCCACAACATTAGACGGCTTAACAGATGTTTCAGCATCAAGTCCAAGCAGTGGCCAAGTTCTTAAATGGAATGGTAGTGCCTGGGCACCAGCGGCAGATTTAAACTCCGGCGGTGGCGGAGGTGGCGGAGCCACAGTACAAAGATTTAAACTTAATTACCTTTCAAGTGGTAATTTAGGTAGCATAACAGATACTACAAGTTTAATTGATAGTGTAAGTATTGATAGTGCTAGTGGAGGAGATGTTACTGTAAACTTTGATAGCTCAATAAATTATCCACCAGCATCAGTAATGATATATGGATACGATTATACTAACAACAAATATTCAGTTGTACCGTTAGAAACAACTATGGCACTTAGAGAAATAGCAGGTGGCGGAAGTTCAGGATCACCCACATTGTTTAATGGGTCATCAAGTATTGCACTTAAATTAAGATTAAGAGAAACAGAGACTGGTGCTAGTAGGAGTTTTGGAACTGTTACTCATGCATGGGTAGAATTTGTAGTGTACGATTAAGGATTAAGTTATGGCAATTAGTAACTACAAATCCACACAGATAGAACTTAATGTACCAAACAAGGTATTAGCAACAAGTATTTCGTCTGTAAATGGATATGCATACTGGCCACATCAAAATGGTAGTGGTGATTTATGGTATGAAGGCGTTGGTACTAAAAAATATTATCAATGGGAAGTAACATTCAGTGTTACTGAACAACAACACGGTTCCCACTTAACAAGAGATGATTTTAGATATAACGGTTTGGATATTGTTGTAGGCGATTGGTTATCAGAAGCAACAAGTGGTGACTGCTGGAAGATTATTTCAGTAACATCTAAAACAGCAAATTCAGTAACATGTATTGTTGAAGACTGGTTGAGATATAACACATTTAGAGCAAGTAATGGTAATGGAGCACCTAGTAACGGTGCTGGTGTTGTATTTAGTTTGAACGAAAAGGGTATTCCAATGCTAGACCCCTTACCAACAACTGTTAGCGGAAGTTATTATCCTACAATAGCAAGTAGATTCGAATATTTAAACCCACAACAAAACTATGTATTAGAGCAAACAGCTCATGGATTAGAAAAAGGTGATATAGTTGCTGTAAGTGGCTCAGGATTTAGTAAAGCAAATACAGACACAATGGCTAAAATGATAGGTGTTGTGACTCAGGCAGGGCCAGGTCCTAATCAGTTCATGATTATGCCCAATAACCAAATTATAGATTTTGAACCTAGCATACCTGGTAGTCAAGGTGATTACATTTATGTTAGTAGTGCAGGAGAATTTACAACTAGTGATACTGGTAAGATAGCATTCTTAAAAGTACAAGATTCTATTCCCACAGTATTAACAGGAACTGTAAATGATCCTTCGGTACCAGATACTCATAGTATTTTATTAAACACAAAAACAGTAACCTTTAGTGGTACTAATAATGCGAATGCAACACTTTCACAAATAGTAAGCCAGATAAACAATGTAGCAAATACCAATGTGGTTGCGGAAACAATACCTACCCCTAATACTATTAATAGTGATTCAAGTACTGCTATTTACGGATTGGTAGGTGGCTATACTCCATTTAGTGCATATATTGATAGTGGTAGTGGTAACACACTCGTAAACTTTACCACAAACGGTTCACAATATGCAGGTGTATCAACACCTGAGGATATGAAAACAGATTTAGATACAGTCGCAATAGCAAATCTTACTATAACCGCAACGGCAACAGTATTAACACTTACTGAAGCAAATGGTAATGCTATTACTTTTGCTAATGGTAATGCAGATACAAATAATAATCCTTTTGCTGGTGGCAGTAGTTTAACCGGGTATCCGTTAACTAATGCAAGTCCAGGTACAAGCAAACTAAAACTTACCAGAGCAGATGGTGGTCCTATTGACATATATGAAGGAACAGAAAACTTTAGAGTAGGCACAGGCATAGCAAGTGGACATACAGGAATGTATCCACTGGCAATGAACATTGAGCAAGGTATCAGAACAGGTGGTACAACACTAGTAGCAGACATAAGTGCCAGAGATAGTTTAAGTTCTCAAGCAGGTGACCAAGCATACGTTACAAATAAAGGCGACGGTGAATGGGGACTTTATCTTTATACAGGAAGTGCCTGGGTAGAGGTAAGTAATCAGGATAGTGCTACTGTTGATGCAAAAACTTTAACAGTAAACTTTGAAATGCCAGTTGGTGGATTTGGAACAAGTACAACAACAAATATGGGTAATATATCTCCTGGAAGAAAAATACAAAGTATTAGTGTTGAAGTGCATACAAACTTCACAGGACACTCAGGTGGTTCTCCAAACATCGAAGTAGGAACTATAGCAGACCCAGATATATTTTGTGACAGTCCTAGCAATGACTTAACTGCATTAGGATCTTATCTTTGTAATCCAGAGTATGTATATCCTGCTTCAGAGACACAAGATATTACCGTAAGAGCACGTTGTAATCATTACAACGCAAGTGCTGGAAATGTAACAGTAAAACTTACATACGTCTAATAAAAAACTTAAAATAAGATAAATACTAGTAACGTTCAGCGAAAGCAAACGTTATCGATAACGAATTAGAACACATAAGTATTAGGAGATACAAATGGCTGATATTAAAAACTTTGGTATCAAAGGTATAGCGGCTGATGTGCAAATGGGTAAATCTGGTGGACGTTTAAAATACGATTCCAGTAATAACAGATTTGACTTAACGCAAAGTGATGGATCTACTCTTGAAGATTTAAGATTAGGTACCGTTACTTCTGGAGCCTGGAACGGCACAGCAATCAGTACAACATACGGTGGTACAGGACAAGATTTCAGTAGTAGTTCAGGAATTATTAAAGTCTCAAGCGGAACTATGTCCGCTGGTTCGATAGACCTTACAGCAGATGTAACAGGTACATTACCAGTTGCAAATGGTGGTACAGGTGCAACTTCGGCCGGTGATGCAAGAACGGCTTTAGGACTTGGTAATTTATCATTACAGGCCTCTAACTCTGTAGACATTGATGGCGGCGCCATTGATGGAACAGCAATTGGAGCCAATAGTGCAAGTACTATTATAGGAACAACAATTCAAGCAACCGGTGGTTTCACAGGTAATTTAACAGGTACAGCCGATGATGCAGACGCATTATCAAGTGCTGTAACAGTTGCTTTATCAGGTGATGCAACAGGAAGTGCAACATTTACAAACGCAGGTGATACTGCAACTATTGCCACAACACTAGCAGATAGCGGTGTTTCAGCAGGTAGTTACGGTAGTTCAAGTGCTATTCCAGTAATTACAGTTGATGCAAAAGGTAGAATTACAGCAGTAAGTACTGCGGCTACTTCAAGCACATTAACTATTGGAGCCGATAGTGGTGATGACGATACTGTCTCAGTTGGAACAGATACACTTAACTTTGTAGGTACAAGTAACGAAATAGAAACAACAGTTAGTAATAACCAAATTCAAATTGGTTTACCTAACGACGTAACAATAGGTAACAACCTAAGTGTAACTGGTAGTTTCTTATCAGACGACGTAACAGCAGATACTGTTACAATTAACGGTAACTTAACAGTTACAGGTACGCAAACAATAACAAACTCTACAACAGTTGAAGTTGCAGATCCAATTTTTACAATTGGTGATGATTCAAGTGATGACAACTTAGATAGAGGTGTTAAATTTAAATATAACAGTAGTGGTGCAAAAGCAGGTTTCTTTGGTTTTGACGACTCAACAGGTGTATTTACATTTATAGACGACGCAACTGACACAGGTTCAGTTATGTCAGGTTCTGCAGGTGCAGTTAAATTTGGTGCAATAGAAGGTACATCATTTAGTGATGGTACTATTTCAGGTATTACATTTGTCGATGAAGACAATATGGCATCTGATAGTGCAACTAAAGTACCAACACAGCAATCTGTAAAAGCATACGTTGATGCACAGATTACTGCTCAAGACCTAGACTTTGCTGGTGATAGTGGTGGAGATCTTGCTATTGATTTAGATAGTGAAAAACTTACTATTGCAGGTGGAACAGGTTTAAGTACAGTAGGAAGTGGAAACAGTTTAACTGTAAACCTAGATGATACGGCAGTAACAGCCGATTCATATGGTAGCACAACTGCTATACCAGTTCTAACTATTGATGCTCAGGGTAGAATTACAGCGGCTTCAACAGCCTCTATTTCTACATCATTTACATTAGCAGGTGATTCAGGATCTGAAACAGTTAATGGTGGTGACACCTTAACAGTTGCAGGTGGTACAGGACTTACATCAGCAGTTTCGGCTACTGATACTGTAACAGTGAACCTAGATAATACTGCTGTAACGGCAGGTGATTATGGTAGTGCTACAGCAATACCAACATTTACAGTTGACGCACAAGGACGTTTAACAGCGGCCGGTGAAGCCTCTATAAGCTCAGACTTAACAGTTGGTGCTGATAGTGGTACAGATGATGTTGTTAGATTAGGAACAGATACTTTAAACTTTGCAGGTACATCAAACGAAACTACAACAACAGTTAGTAACAATACTATTACTGTTGGACTAGCAAGTTCAGTATCTGGTTTAACAAGTGTAAGTGCAACAACTTTAACAGACGGTACTTTAAGTGCATCAAGTGGTGCAATTACAGGTGCTACAGATATTACTGCTTCAGGAACAGTACAATTTGGTTCATTAAGTGATGGTAGTATTAGCATTTCTGGATTTGTTGATGAAGATAACATGGCTAGTGATAGTGCTACTCTTGTTCCTACACAACAATCTGTTAAAGCATACGTTGATGCTTCAGTAACTGCAAGTGATTTAGACTTCGAAGGTGACTCAGGTGGAGCCCTAAGCATAGACTTAGACAGCGAAACTTTAGACATCGCAGGTGGTACTAATATTAATACTGCAGGTAGTGGAAACACATTAACTGTAAACCTTGACACAACATTGTCAGGACTAACAGCCGTAACAGCCAGTGGAGCAATCCAAGGTGGTAGTTTAACAGACGGAACAGCAACACTTACAGGTGGTGCTTTAAGTGGTGTTACAACTATTGCTACATCAGGTGATGTTACAGTTGGTGGTAACTTAACTGTTAGTGGTACACAAACTAGTGTAAATTCTACTAACACAACAATAACTGATACCTTAATTACACTACAAAGTGGATTAACAGGTGCTAACCCTAACGACATAGGTCACATTTACGAAAGAGGAACTGATGGAAACAACGGCTTCTTAGGATGGGATCAAAGTACTGATAGGTTTATCGCGGCAACTACTACTGCAGACGGATCAACTGCTGGTGATTTAACACTAGCGGCTACAGATTTTGAAGCGGCAGGGTTGATTGGTACAAGTGCTACAATTAGTGGTGCTGTAAGTTTTGGTTCATTAACAGACAGTGGCGAAAGCATTACTGTAACAAAATTTGTTGATGAAGCAGACGGAATTGCAAGTAACGATAATGATACTACAATCCCAACTTCAGCGGCAGTTGTTGACTATGTTGCTAACAATGGTGGTGACGGACTTTTATTAAGAAGTGCTATAACAAGTGGAAGTGCAACTGCTTCTATTGGTACAGTACCTAATGTTTCCAGCAGAACATATTATGCTGAGAAAATAGTATTAAAAGTAAGTACAGCCTTTGCAGGTAATAGTGTTAATTACATTACTATTAAAGAGAACGGTGGTTCAGGTAGTACACTTGTTGCTAAAGCAGACGCAGACGCGGCTACTGTAGGTAACTATATTATTGAACTAGATGGCGATATTACTTTAACAAAAGGTGCGGCGGTAACGTTAGCATTCTTTGATGCAAGTGATAATGCTGTGTCCCCAACATCGGGTGCGGCAGTGGCATCAGTTCACTACAACTGGGTATAATTATATCTAGAGAGTAGGGAGTAACTCTAAAGGGCAGTTTTTTAACTGCCCTTTTTTTTCACTAAAGATAAATATTATTGTAACAAACATGTTACACTCGTTCATTCACTCTAAATGTAGCAGTGAACGGAAGTAGTCAATTAGACGAAGGAACGCATCTTCGTTCATCTCGAAAGAGACGGAAGTAGGTGAAAACCGAAGGAACGCATCTAACTTTAATTAGGAGGATGTTATGACAAAATATCAAGAGAAAGCACTCGTTCGACGTGCTATCAAAGAGCATCTTAAGAAAGAGAAAGGCAAGACTGTAGATTATAATTACAGAGGAGTTCGCTATGAGAAAAGTGAACTACCTAGTTATATCACAGACAATCCGTTCTACCCTTAAGGTAATGTAAGTGGCCCTTCGGGGCCACACTATCTAACAGCGTCAGCTCTGAACGAGCAAATAAGCATTGTGGTTTCTACCATACTCATGTTTGGTGTAAGACCCCATGGTATATGACTAGGCCAAAATACTACTTTATATTGTTTGGGTTTTACATAGGTAGCATATTCTTGTACATTCTGTCCGGCGTATAGTTTAGAATTAAATTCATGAAATGATAAATGACTACCTTTATTTGTTGTTTGCAAGAATATTCCAGCATTATACCATCTTTGTGATTGAATATTAACCGGAAACTGGTGAGTAGGATTTGTGCTAATTATATATGGATTTAGTAAATCAATTTTTCTATTTGATATATCTAATGTTTTAGAAACAGTATCAACAAAATATGTCCCCATTAAATTTGCAACCTGTGGTAATACGCCTTCTAATGGATACTCTTTATTAGTATGCCATCCATAAACCATTTCTGTTGTAATTCCTGACTCTTTAGTTTTTTGTATTCCATCTCTGATCTTATCTCCCATTCCTGCAGGAATTTCCATTTGACCCTCAAAATAGTAGTTTGGAAATAGAATAGATTTTTTAAATGCCATACTACTATTTAACAAAAAACACTTGACAAAGTACAGTTTCTTAGTATAATAGTGTTGTAATATAGGAAATGATATGAAGAAAGATAAAATTATTTTAACAGACTGTGATGGTGTAGTATTAGATTGGGAAGAAGGCTTCTCAATATGGATGGAACACCATGGACATAGTAAAGTTGACGGCTATCAGTACATGTACAATATTGGTGATAGATATGGCATTACTAAAGAACAAGGAAGTAAATTAGTTAAGCAGTTTAACGAAAGTGCGGCAATAGGGTTCCTCCCTCCACTTCGTGATGCTCAATACTTTGTTAAAAAATTACACGAGCAACATCAGTATAAATTTATTGCTATTACTAGTTTAAGTTTAGATCCATATGCAAAATATTTAAGAGAAAGAAATCTTAAAAAGTTATTTGGAGATGCATTTATAGAAGTAGTATGTTTAGATACAGGTGCTGACAAAGATGAGATACTTGCTGAGTATGGTCCTAAATATCCTGGAAATTACTGGATAGAGGATAAACCAGAAAATCTTAATTGGGGTATCGATAATGGTCTTAAGGGTATATTAGTAGAACATGGACATAACATGGACTACACAGGAAACGCCAACGTAGTTAAAAATTGGGAAGAAATTTATAATTTAGTTATAGATAATACTTGACAAGTTTTTAAATTTTGCTATAATATATAGGTAAAGGAGTAAAAAAATGCAAACATTTCCAATCGAAGAAGTATTAGCAGTAAGTTGTGCGGCACACAGAATTAATGACGGATTCATTAAAAAAGATCAAGTAAGATTTGATAAAAAGTATGAGAAGACAACTTGCAATAGTGATTTATTATACGATTATTTCTTTACTGATAAAAAGTTTAAAATAACTGATGCAGACAAAACTACTGCTACAGAAGTAAAAGAATATCTTTCAGGTCTAAGTTTTAAAGCAATGGAACGTGACCTTACAGAGTTTGAAAGCAATGTATTAAAGTTAGTTAGCTCTAAAGATATTGCTAAAGATAAATTAGGTATTGCGGCAAGTTTACCTAAAGTTTATTTAAACAAAGTAGATCAAGATAATTGGACTGACAGAGAAATGGAACTTTCTAGAACCAGTCAAAATATTGGTACTTTGCATCAAAGAGAAAGAATAAATGCAGTTGTAGAATTTACTAGATATATACCTAGAACAATGAGCTACATTGTTACTTGTAGTGTAAAAAATGAGCATATACTTAAATTTTTTACAGACAAAAAAATTGAAACAGGCAAAAAAGTTACACTTGAAGGATTTGTAAAGTCTCAAAATAAGGGTAAATATCATGGTGGACAGGAAACAGTTATTAACCGTATCAAGTTTATCGAAGACGAAACCAAATAGAGCGATTTCCCGGGTGCCCGGTGGTTAGAACACTCTTAAAACTAAAAAACCATAATTTGCCAGACAACTGATCAAGGTCTATAACTCGATCAGATTAGAAAGAACCTCTCTTATTAGATAGCGATCGAATAGAGGGGTTTTCTTTTTTGTGATAAATAGTAGTATAACAAATTAGGGAGTTATACAATGGCAGAAGACACAGTTAAAAAAGAATTTCATCCTGCTGATACAAACGGTGATGGAAAAGTAAGTAAAGCCGAAGAGGCAATGTATTTAGAGTTCAAACGTAAAGAATTAGAGGATATGGATGCTATGCGTGATGCTCAAAGAAGCATGGCATGGTTTGCCTTAAGTGGTATGTTACTCTATCCATTTGCAGTAGTAATTGCTGTATTGGCTGGACTTAATCAAGCAAGTGAAATACTTGGCGATATGGCCGCTACATACTTTGTAGCAGTTGCTGGTATTGTTGCCGCTTTCTTTGGTGCACAGGCATTTAGTAAGGGTAAGTAATAGTATGTTTATAAAACACTTTGTAAGAATGTTGACACGAGAAGAACTCAGTGATGAGGACGTTATTGTGTATTTTGACATTGTACAAAGTGTTGTACCAACTAAACTTTTAACAGCATATGATGATGAAAAATCTAAAGTAGGTATAGAAGTAATGGCATACACCAGCGAAGATGACGAAGGCGATATGTTTATATACGAAATTATTTTAGAAGATGAAATAGATTCAGAAGAGGGAGATGAAATATCAGATCTACTTTTTGATGAATTTCCTGATATCAAATTTACATTTGAAGCCTCTGTAGAGGTATAATGATCATAGAAGTCCATTATAATGGCAACGAATTTATCGCTTACGATAAAAAAACCAATCAAAAAATAACAGATAGGTCTATTTTAGAAAACCTGTCTTTTCAACAATTTCCAGGAGTCAAAGGTGTTTTTGAAATATTTGTTGACTCTACCGCAAATCCTGTTATAATAGAACCATTACAAATAAATATTGGCATACAGGATACAAACAATGGCATTTAATAAAACATTCAATCAAGAAGAAGTAGCAAGGCTTAAAAAATTAATTCAGGAAGGAGATCAAGTTCTAC
>Ga0213865_10000238_pt1 | contig 36933 bp, 71 predicted proteins | sample PICome_6_FD_160100 | JGI IMG/M metagenome (GOLD analysis project Ga0213865, IMG submission 160100) | Coastal seawater microbial communities near Pivers Island, North Carolina, United States - PICO282 | ecosystem: Environmental > Aquatic > Marine > Coastal | place: USA: North Carolina...
CATAAAGAAAAGTAACTCTTGAATATTGTCGTGCAAAGGGGCATGTCCTTCTTCAACATACCAAGCAGTTTTCAATATGCCCTTCCAACTCATTGTAATCTCTCCTGCATCATTCTTTCAATAAATTTCCATCGCCAACATATTTGTCTTTTAGTAGGACTTGTAGTTTTTCTGCCTCTTTTTCCGCTAAATCAATTGCTTCTAGCACCTCTCTTGACTGTTGAAAAACCTCGCTATTTTTGTCAAAATAGTTTCCCATTCTATTGGCGACTTGAAATACTATTCCCATTGAACCAGCAAAATCAATATCCTGTAAAAATTCATCCATAATCTCCTTAAAATATCTTTCTTCATAAGGAGAAACAGTTTCTCCATATATATTTTTCATTTTGATAATGTCTTCCCAACTCATTGTAATCTCTCCTGCATCTTCTTCTTCACATCAAGCCAAACTTCGGGGTGTCCTTGCGCTAAAACCTCTTGAACAACTTGCATCTGTGCAACAATAATAGTGTCTTGTCGCTTATGCACTAATTTACCCTTAAACTCCATCATGTATTTTAATGACTCCCTAATTTCTCTAGCCAACTTAACTAAAGCATCAAGTTCCTTAGCATCCAAATCATCTCTAGATGCTATCTCGGTAATTTTAGTATCAAGTAGCCCAATGTTTCCGGCCAACATATCTACCTCATTCAACTCTTTCTTAGCGATAATATTTGCCGCCGACTGTTGAACAATAGGTTGTAGATGGTGCTTAACATGACGATGAACCTGTGTCTTAGTAATTCCAAGACCCTCACTCACTTCCTCCGCAGTAATTAAACCCTCATGTAATTGACGCTCATACTCGGCCCTGTGTGAGTCTATACAAATAGCACACCTAGGATTACTACTATTGACATATTCTCCCATGTGGTTTCGTTGGTGCTGTGCTGATGTCCCACTACGCCAACCCATTTGCTCATCTAAAGCATCACATGAAATCTCCATGTCTTCTATTTGTCTTTCCAACTCATCAACATTCTCATGTTGGCAAAACAAACAACTTCTTCTACGCATATTAATTCACCAACAAATCTCGCCATGACTTAGTAATAGTTCTTGTTTTGACACTCATATTCGATTTCATATAATATTGCATCAAAGTCTTTGCCTTAGCAGGTGTTAATACAATACTAAAACTAGTAATGTTACCAACAACTCCCTGCATATTCGCATAACGCTTCAACATATTTACTGCTTTTTGATTACCACCGACTTCAAAAGAACGACCACTTAGTTTAGAAGCAACCTTAGAAGCACTCACTCCACCTTCGCTTTTCGATGTGGATATTGCCTTACCTAATGCCTGTCTAAAAGAAGTTATTTCAGTTAAGTACTTAGCAGGTTTAGAAGTAGTAATCTCAATAGAATAATCCCTATTGTCTATCTCTTCTACTGCCTTCTCCATAATTTCAAGTAGACCAACAGTAACCAAGTCCCCTCCAAACAACGCTTGGTAAATAGGAGGTGTAGCAGTGTCTTTTTTGCTATTATACCAACTTGGGTCACTTGTCCTGCCGTTCAATTTGTTTTTATGCTTGGCTTTAAAGTACTCATCTAAATAATGCCCGTAAATTTTTACTTTCTTAGTTCCTTTAGGATATGCACCCGTTTTTTTATTGAATCTAGCGGGCCTATTAAACATAATATTTTGAGGGTTTAAGGAAGGATGGTCTTTCAAATCCTCTATGTCGTTAATGGCAGTCTCTAGTAATTCAGCATCCTCTTCAAAATAAATGCCATCTCTTCTCTTTAGAATAAGAGCATCAATTTTATCCAATTCAATATAAGCACCAGTTTGACCCTTATTAGGGGATTTGGGCCGAGCAATAGGAGGAGGCTTTACATGGTTCGTAAGAGCAGTCCATAAACTACCTCTTAGAACACCAATAGCACCACCCTTTAAACTACTAACTGTTCTTTTCCATTCTACATAGTCATTATAGAAAGAAATAGGAACGCCCGAATCCTCTAAAATAGCGTCTCCAACTTTTTGTGTCTTCTTCGTTACTTTCTTTGGCATTTCTTACACCTCTTTTTCTTTTTACCATATCTAGGTTTGAATAAATGTGAATGAGCAGGTGCGCCAGTAGTGACTGCTCCTGCTACCTTTTCGACGGATTCTATATTAGAACCTTCCTGTTTACAATCGCAACTATCCTTCAGTATGTCTTGCCAACTCATCTCAAATCACCGGATAACGATACATGGGCTTCTTAGACATCTCAAAATAAGTATCTTCATCCATAATGTCCTCTACTTGACTATATTCTGTAACTTTGTCTCCTTCTTTAGCCGCAAATGCCTCAACTTTAGCCGCCGACTTAGCATCCAATGGATTCAAAAGAACAATTCTTGGTTTTCCACTAGTATATTTGTTTCTTTCTTTTAATAGACTACCCCAAAGACCCTTTCCTCGACCAATTTCATAAATAAGACCATTTCCTACGAAAAAAAACTTGCCCATGTCCTTGTAAGAAGTAAAACCTTCGATTTCACCGGCCTCATTTACCTCCGCAATCAAATTTAGAGGCGTAACTATCGAAGGATAGCCTTTTTCAACCGCAGTTTTGAACTTTTCAACTTTTTCAGCCACTTGAGCCTCGGTCAAAACCTCAATTTCCTTAATAATGTCCCACCAATTCAAGGTTTTCACAACCTTTTTTGATAAACAACATTAGCATCATTAATATTTGACCGTTTTTTCTTAATCCAAGTAGAATTATCTAGGTATTTTCTTAAATGTGCTGACTTTAATGACTTAACACCTCGACTTTCAAGAGATTTTTTTATAGAACTAAAAGTAAATTCCGTTCCACTGTCTAAAAGTTCGTGCAATTTGCGAACAATGGACTGTCTAAGCCCAATATTAGTCAAATCGTCTCGCCATGACATAATCAAGCACCTTCTACTTTCTCAATAAAAGTAACTAAAATTTTTCTAATTGCTTCTGCATATCTGTAATGGGACTCTGCTATTTTTTTAATCTCAATCAAATTAAGTTCCTCATTATTAGCAAACTTTCTAATCAAATCATCAATCATTTGTAGATTCTCTATCTGTACACCTAGTACATCTATAGCCTTTTGACTATCAGCCATAACATCTAATTTGATAATGTCTCGCCAAGCCATAATAATCACCTATTGCGTAAATAATAGAACTTCTCTTAGTTTTTCCATTGCCTCAACCCTTAGAGTATTTTGTTTTACAGGGTCAGTTCGGAAATTCATGCTATCATTTAACATCTTTAAAGCCTCACTAACCATATTTCCAACTTTATTTAACATTTCCTTATCAACATTTTTATTCGGGGCCAAAGATGCGTCATCCTTAGCATCGGATTCTATCTCTCTTCTAAGTTGTTCTCGCTCATAAGATTCCATATCGTTTTTCTTAATTGTATTTTTCCAAGCCATTACTTCACCTCTTTTTTCCTAAAAAATTTCCGGCTAATTTTTTTTCCAGTAACTAGTTCCTTATTGGTTTTTTTCTCAGCCTCATCAACCTTCTTCGATTGCTCATCAAACCAAGAATCTAATGTGCTACATCGTGTCATGTCAATCATTCCTTAACTGTTCCTTTATGACAATTAGTCTTCTTCAGCATATTTTAGAGTGTTTATAGTTACACCATATGGCCCTTTATAATATATACCAAATTGGTCTGCAAAACTACTTACTTCCTCTTCAAAGTCTTTAATCGCTTCATTAAGGTCTTTAAAAACATCAAATACCTCTTTCACTTCTTCTTCTATGTATTCACCTTCATCATTTTTTACATCATTAGGTTTATATTTTAAAAGGTCTTTAAGTGCGCCTTTCACCATATCAAATGACTGGTTTATGCTGTTTTCATCTTCTTTTATTATTTTTTTCCAACTCATGTTAATTTCTCCAAAATTTTTCCCGTAATTTTTAATCCTCATAGCCTAATGGCCGACCCGAATAATGCTCATTCAAATCATCAGCACTCATATGTTCCGGCTTATCATCCGAATACATAGCATAATGACCTTCAACATGCTTATCCAAATCCTTGAGGTCTACAGTTTCATCATTACCATACTCTAAACAAGTCTTACATTGATATTTGCCATCACCTAAAGAATTAAAGTTTTCTTTAATCCAAGCCGAATAGTCCTTTCTAATTATTGCTTTCCACATGCTAATTTCTCCAAAATTTTCCCGTAATTTATTTGCCACTATGCCAAACTTTTTTTTTAGTATTGATGTATTTCCAGTATAAAATTACTATTGTTAGTGTTATTAATTCTTTTTTTAGTATTAAAAGTCTTTTAATGTTTTATTATTAGTAGGAATAGTAATATTAGATAGTTTAACTTTGAGGTTCTGTAATTGTTTTGATAGTAGTACTAGTGTTTCGTATTCGTTCTTTGGTAGTTTGCCGTCATGTAATTTAGCCCGTCGAATAAAGTCCTCAATGTCTTCTTTGATTATGTTGAATATTCTTAGGACTTCATGTGCGCTTTTCATCCTAAACATGTAGTGCTAAAGGGGTTTTACTTATATTGTTTTCTGTAATTCTCCCACCTGCAAAATAGTATTTATAGACACTTTAACAGTAATTCTAGTAATAAGAATACTAGCCTAGCATTAGAATAGTATAGCGTTTAGTCCTAATAACAAATAAAAAAAATTGATACAAAGCCATATGGTTGTGTAAAATAAATCTAAGTGGATAAGTAATACAAGCATATGGTGTTACTTTGGATAACTACCCCGAAGGTGGAGGGGTAGTGGACTGAAGCACCACCCCTCCATTAGTTTCTTTTCTATTTTGAGTACTAGTCAATTGTTATGAACTCTCCACCCCAAAGTTCACCGTTCAAATACCATTTGAATTTCTTTTGATATATTGAAACATTAGGCAAGCCGTTCAATCTCTCCATTGTTGTTCTTGAGCCTGTTGGTGTATCGCTATGATAGCGAGAGCCTTCCGGTTCATAGCCACCATTAGAGATAGATAGGCCGTTTTCTCCAAGAGTTGCAATAACATTACCGTGAAGAAGTAACTCTCTATAATTAGAGTGTGCGTATGTTTTCACTTGGGTGTTGCCTCTTTTGAAGTCGTCTCCGTTTCTAAATGCTCTTATTGAGTCCCTTGTTATTTGATTCATTCTAACTCCCCGTGAATCTTTTCGTTTATTTGTTCGGTCATGTCGTTCAATAGAAGCCACGCATCTATGAGTCCTAAACCTCTATCCGCTATCAGTTTAAATATCTCTTGTTCAAGTTTATAGTCCTTCATTCTTATTCATCTCCTACCGTCTCCGGCATACTTACACTCCTATATCTCCCTTATAGGGTTACATTCAAAGTTACAACCATATGGTATTACTTTGGCTATGTCCCTAAGTTTTTTTGAAGTTAGAGGGAGGTCGAACAGTGGTGGACTGAGAGGTATTGGCTAATAGTGGTACTTTTTTCGTAACCTTAAACCCTATAAACTAGTATTATCTAGGAGTAGTCTTGTAATTTTCTTCATTATTGCGCTATTAAACATCGAACCTGTAACTTGTTCTCCCTCCCCCGTTTCTAAGGTTGCCTTAAGGTCTTTTGAACATAAGAACCTAACTTTGAAGTCGGTTTCGTTCTAAGCCTTAGCGGGTTGAGTCGTTGTTTTTGTAGAAGGTGTTTCTTTCAGTGGTGGTTGTTCTTCTACTAAAAAATCCCAAATATCTCTATATGGGTTTGGGGTCACTCTTCTTCCTCAAGAGGAGAAGGGGAACCCCCTAATGCCACCACAACACTAGGGGATTCGGGTCGGAAAACCTCCTTGATGAAACTTAACATTTCATCAACTGATTCTCCAAAAATATTAGGAAAGGTATTATCTTCTCTTGCGTTGAACTCTTCTTCACCTAAATTGTAGTCTAATGTTTCGTCACTCCATTGAGTTACATATCTACACATTAGTTCTACTTTTTCTTTTCTGTTTAGTTGTCTCCATGATTCATCGGACATTATTCTTCCTCCGAATTGTCGCCATCTATCCATTTACCGTTTACATAAAAAAAACCACAATCGTTGAGTAAATCATGACAATCTCTTAATTTTGATAATAAATCAACTATTTGTTTATTCAATAAAACAGCAGGGCTGTCTTCACTACCTGCCCAACCGCAACGATGACAGGTGTAATAGTCTTCATCAACTTCAGCGACCATTCTACCACAGCCTTCTCCTTGACATTGTATCTCTTTTATTTCTTCACTCATAAGTTATGCCACCTCTTCAAATCCACTAATTTGTCTCATTGTTATAGTCACATTGTTTTCAGTTGTAACAAGTCTTTGAAATGCGGGGTCATGTTTAGGGCAAAAGTAGTAGAACTTGTATAGTCCTTCTACTAACCTTAGTCCGAATATGTCTCCGCAGGAAAGACATTGTTTTTTGCTTGCTATTGGTTTTGAATTATTATTCATGCACCTATCTCAGTATTAGGTTGATAGGGTTGCTCCAAAGTTACAACCATATGGTATTACTTTGGCAATCTACCTTAAGTGCCGGAACGGATAATAAAAACCCGTTCCGGCGATATTAAAGGGCCGAGTAGTAGAGTGGCGGTCTTCTAAGAGAGGCTCACTCTTCCGAGTCAGCCTCCTCGTTTACATCAATGCCAATAGTAGCCATTTGGTCTACTGAACCATCGAATTGTTTGTTCTTGTATGCGTCAGTGTGCCACTTGACACATGATGAAACAAGAGTCTTGATTAGTGTCTCTTTAGTGTAACGCAAAATACCACTCTTGTTCTTTTTAGGTCGGTAGATGTCTAGGACATCGGGACATGCTTCAAGTCCTGCGGTGATAAATGTGGTAAATGTCTTTTCAATGTGTGCAGTAGCGGCGGCTAGTGCAGGGTCAGCGTCTCGACTACCGGACTTAGGAAGGTATTCACCATATCCAAATCGGTTCGCTTGTTTTCGACAATATGTGTAGTTGTATGTTCGGTCTTTGTCGCTAATATTGGGGTCTAGACAATCCTCCAATGCGTCTTGAACTCTGTTATTTGGCTTCTCTTCTAGTGCTACAGTAAGCGCACTCAATTTATTGCTAATTCTTTCTAAATTACTCATGTTTTTCTCTCCATTAGGTTTTTGCCACTCTACTACTGCGACACCTCTATTATGGGCTTGACTCTATAGGGCATCTCCAAAGTCATTACCATATGGTTGTGAACTTTGGTATTAAGACCCCAAGACCCTCTCCCAAAGGGGAAAGGGCCGAGGGTAGAAAGCCTTTTTTGGGGGAGTCATTGAAGGGTTTACTCTTCAACGACCTCCGGTACTGTTTCTTCATCGTTTGAAGGTGTTTGGGTGGTGTAGTCAGTGTTTTGGTTGTACGGTGTAGCAGTTTCAAAACGACCTGCGAGGTAGTCCTTGAGAGTGTCAAGGGTGAGCATGGCGTTTAGATTCTTTTGAGTTCGTCGAACTGCGGCGAAACCTGCGTACATAGCCGAATCGGTGTAGTTGTCAAGTAGGTTTTGAACCTTCTCATCAACCATGGCATGATAGGCTTGCTTGTTTGGTGAAGCGTTAGCACCTCGTAGACGAATAATTAATCCTAGGTCGTGTTGGTTGTTCAAGTGTCCAAGGTGTCCATAATTCTTCAATCGTGCCTTTTGGTCTACTTCGTCGGTGTCGTTACCTGCGGAGTCTTTGACTTTCGGTATGTAGTCTCCGACAACATCATCAAGAGCATATCGCACTTGATTCTGTAGGCGTTCGTCTTCAATACCTGCAACAATCTCTTCATAATTCGTTACAATTCGGGCTTCAAAATAGGCATCGTTGATTTCAACGACAACCTTCTCTTTCTTTTCTGTTTTCGTGTTTTTTGGCATATTCATTACTCCTTTGTCTTTGGCTTTCTACCCTTCGACACACATATTCATGGATTGTCTTGATAAGGTCACTCCAAAGTGCAAGACCATAAATCAATAGGTCTATTTCTGTTATTTTAGTAGTAATAATTTAGTCTTGTTATTAGTTTATTATTATTCTAGTGTTAGTGCAATTGGTCTTATATGCTATAACATATACTAGATAATTTGAACATTCTAATTGGGTTCTAGTGCAAATTAGAATCGAAAAGTGGGTAAATTACCTAAAAAGGTACTTTTTATATATTATTCTAATATTCTAATTATTCTAATCTATATCTATATTTGAATGAATGTGAGAGGGTGTATCGGGAGTTCAAATCTAAGGGGGGGAGAGAGTGTATAGGCATTAGAATAATTAGAATATTAGAAACATCGGAGCAGTGTGTCGGTTTTCAAATTAGAAACGAAGTTGGAATTAGAATAATAGAGTTTTTACTTTCTTTAAATAGTGTGGGGGTGCGTGGGGCTTTTTTGACAGGAATGGTAAAAACAGTGTTTTGGTATTAGTAGTGGAGAATTAGTATTTTAGAATATGCGATTTTCAGTTTCCGCAATGGGCCGGAGGCGTTTATAAATAGAAGCCCCATGTAGAGGTGTCTTGGGCGGGATTGAGCGAGGGCCAACGACACATAGATTTATTCTATTATTGCTCTCCCGTCTAAGACAACTTGGAGATGAAAATAATGATACAAGGAACAGAACAACAAGAAGCAATATGGAACGAAATAACTCATGGTAATTCACATGTCATGGTAAATGCAGGTGCAGGTACAGGTAAGACCTTTACCATTGTAGAAGCGGCAAACCGAATTGAAGGTAAGAAAGCCTTTCTAGCATTTAACAAATCAATCGCAACTGAATTAGGCGAAAGACTTCCCGATGATGTATATGCGGCAACCTTTCACTCGATGGGTAACGCATCCATTAGAAAGAATCTAGGATATAAGAAAATGAACAACTGGAAGACTGCGAACATCATTGGTGATGTTCTAGGTAAGGATTACTTTGCAATGCCACTAGTCAAACTAGTTGGTTTTATGAAGGGTGCTTTGATTGATGCCACTGACCGAAAATCTATTCTAAACATAATTGATTCTAGAAACATTGTATTCAGTAGTGACAAAGAAGAGATAGATGGTATTAACGCCCTACCTCAAATTATGAAAATATCTAAGACACATGCTCAAATTGACTTTGACGATATGATTTGGCTACCAATAGTGTTGGATTTGCCTATGGTTAAGTACGATGTTATGTTTGTAGACGAGGCACAGGATTTCAATGAAGCACAGCGACAATTGATTTATCGTTGCGTTGAACCCGATGGTCGTTGCATTATTGTAGGAGATAGGAACCAAGCAATCTATGGATTTCGAGGTGCTGATAGTTCTAGCATGGATATTTTCGCTGAACTATTGACAAAGACAAACCGTGAAATTAAGGAGTTTCCTTTGAGTTTAACATGGCGTTGTCCAACTTCTGTAGTTGCCGAAGCAAATAGATTTGTTGAAGACTTTCACTGTAAAGACGATGCCATTGAAGGTAAAGTTGTAGTGGATTCTTCCTTGAACCCTTCAAAGGGTGACATGGTTCTTTGCAGATACAATGCACCACTAGTCACTGCTTTCTACAAACTAATTGGTGATGGCAAATCAGCATACATTAAGGGTAAAGACTTGACAAAGGGATTGGTTAATTCCGTCAAGAAAATATCCAAGGACATGTCAATGCCTACTCAAGAGTTTGCCGAATTACTTGATGCTGATTTTGAATATCGCTACAAGAAGTTGATAGACCAAGAGAAGTTTTCTCAAGCAAATAACTTAGAGGACAAGCATGAATGTTTGTGTCTCTTTGTCTATAGAGCCGAGACTGTCGGCGGTATTATCAAGGAGATTGAAAAGGTTTTCAACTCCGATGGCAAGGGAGACATCATGCTTTCTACGGTTCATAAGGCTAAGGGTCTTGAAGCAAACAATGTATTCCTTTTGGCTACAGAAAGAATGCCTCATCCTAAAGCAACCAACATGAAGGAAGAGATGAATATTTGCTATGTCGCAATAACTAGAGCAAAGGTAAACTTGCACTATTGCGGCCCACGGCCTAGAAACGGAGGTCAGTAAGTTGTCATCTCAACTAGATTTTTCTAAGTGGGGGTATATTACCGTACATGAAAATGATTGTTTGGTGATACAGTTTCATCCTAAAAACAGGGAGTGTTTGTATAAAATGCACAGTGCTTTGTTGAATTGGGGTAAAGAAAACAATAGGGAGATTGGACTATTATTGAACAGTGCTAAGAACTGGCCTGTTCCTTGTTCAATAGTATTCCCCGTTGAAAACCTTCAAAAAGAAAAACTAGTTGAGGATATTGAATGAGTTTCGATAGGCATAACGACGACCCCGAATACTTGATTAAATTGATTAGAATGTTTGGTTCATATCTAAACGAACAAAAACATAACATCAACAAGACATCGGATTTAGTCAAAGCCTATCAAGACTTTTTCAAAGGACAATTATAATCACATGCGGGTTTGCCGGTAATAAGAAAAAAAGGCTTCATCTCCATCAGTTTATCTGTATGGCGTGGGGGATTCGTTCTCCTCCTTTTCTTTCCCCGTATTGAGGTGATATTATGATTAATTGGATTAAAAGTTTCTTTGTAACAGAAGACAAAAATAAAAAACCCAAGTGCTACAAATGTGGGCTTGGTGCATCAGTCATTGTATTGATGGAGTTTCAAACTCTAAGTATGGAGGATTTTGAAGAAAAAATACTCACTAAGGTATGTAATACATGCTTTGAAGAGATTCATGCGAACTATAATCCTGTATGGATTCCTAAACCAATAAAGGTGAAAATAAATGATTAAAGAAGATATATTATTAGCAATGAGTGAATTAGAACAAGAATTACTTGAACATGATTGTATTTACGATGTAAAAACTGTAGATGCTACTGAGTGTATAGTTTGTGATTCTTTTGATAGTAAAAACAACAAACTACTTTCTCTATGGAAAGAGTGCCAACATCTAGACTACACAGACACTTTGGACGGTGTAATTTGTAATGATTGCAATTTAGAAGTGGGTGGAGAAGAATGATTTCGCTTTCATGTTGGAGATGTGATTTCTCACCTCTTATCGAAGACTACACGGAACTGTTCAATGAAACAATTCCCTGCTACTTTTGTCCGGCTTGTCTTTCTACATTCCCGATACAAATAGCGGAGGTGACGGAATGACATGCAAAGTTTGTAACGGAACAGGTGAAAGAATTGTAGAGTGCGACAACCATGATGTTGTCTACAAAGAAACATGCTATTGTATTCTTTGGGAAGAAAGACTGAAAGAAGAATTGGCAATCAAAATCGCTGATGTTCTTTCTAGTAAAATAACCAAGGAAAGACTAGCATTGAGTCTCGCTTCAATCATTGTTGAAAAGCACAGTGATGAAGAAGAATCAGTTCGTGCATTAGAGAATAGCGTGGATGCTAAGAATGGTGCATACCTAATTAATTGGGCGTTGCTTTGAAATAGTCGGATTAGGTGAAAAGAAATATGCCTAAGAATATTTTAACAATACAACGACTAGAAAAGTTGTTTGCTGATTCTAATGAACCAATGAACCCACATGAAATACGAGACGCATTCAAACAGCGTTGGCCTAAATCTCTACCTTCGATGGCTAGACTATCGAATTTATTATCTAGGCATAAGCAGTTTGAAGAAGTAGGTTTTTCAAAAATAGAAGGGCCAATTGGTGCTGATAAAGTAAAGGTATGGCAACTCAATGAGCGTATGGTGTAATGGATAGCATACTGGCCTTCTAAGCCGGTGATACGGGTTCGACTCCTGTTACGCTCGCCAAGGACTCTTAGCATAGTGGTTAATGCTCTTGGCTCATAACCAAGCGACCATCGGTTCAAATCCGATAGAGTCCACCAATTCAAACAGTTTAGTAGTATCTGTAATAACTACCGAGAGGGTGTGAAGCCCAACAAAAATGAGGAATAAAAATGAATATTAAAAAATTAGAAGAATTGCATAATGAACGAAAACACGCCGGTAAGAATAGTATTGCATTATTACTACCTTACGCACAGAAAATCCTCACTCATATGACGAGTGAAGAATTGTGGGACTTTATTTACTTAACAATAGTAAGAAAACAGTATGATTTAGAAAGAGATTTGTTAGGAATAGACGGCGAACAGTTTCCCGCATTTCACATAGAAACACAACAAAATGAGGAATAAAAATGAATGTAGAATTTAGATTGATAGACGAACAAGAATTACCACCATTGGTAATAAGCATGAATGAGAACGACGAACCCAAGGTAGTGATTAACACTCATCACCGTATTTGGATTAGTTTGCATAGGCGAACTATTGCAGGTGTAATTGAGGCACTACAAGGTAAAATGGATGAAATACTCGATGGTTTCTTAAGAGAGCAAAGAGCGAATGAAAACATGGACTTGGAGGGTTGGGAATGAATATGTGCATGTGCGGTAAGAGAGGAGAAACAGTTACTACAACATGTGATAAGTGTTTACAACCATTATGTCGTAGTTGCGCCACTATAGTGCCACCAAAAAAACCAACAGGAAACATTGAAATAAAACATTTTCAGTGTATGCCTAAAAAGTACCGAAAGGATAAATCAAAAGAGGAATAAAAATGCAGATACCAATTGAATTAACACAAGAAAAAAGTGAACGAAAGTTCAAGCGAGGACTAGGCGAAGGCCGATGGGACAGGAAACTAAAACAAGAGATGGTAAGACTATCTAGTGCTGATAACTATGAAGACGCTAAATATGAATGGACGGCTACCGGAGAGATTTGGTGGAACATGGGTCGAGGACACGCACCCGATTGGGTTTCTAATTCTACTAATGGCTATGGTAAGTGTCTATGTGGGCATAATATTGTCTATCACTTTGAGATATACAATGAAGTAACTAATGTAACTGAATGTGTTGGTAGCGACCACATAAACTCTTATTTGGTTCTCAATGAGATTAAGAATCGAACAGGTCTTGCTGAAAACGAAATCACTGATGAAATGATTGAAGAGTGGATTAATGTTAAAATTAAATCCATGAAGTGTGAAAAATGGTGGGATGAACAAGGAGATGATTTCATTGATAAGTTTGAGGACATTAGAGAATTAGACTTAAGAATCAATGTAAATGAAAAAGGTACTTATTGGGATAACAATCTATCAATGTATAGATTTAGAACTACTATCCGAAAGAGAAGTAGTGGTGGTAACATGGCATCTATTGTATGGAGATGGAATCATCCCGACAATCCAAAGAATCAGTTTGAGGTTCATGGCTATCCAAACAAGAAACTTGTAGATGACTTGTATGAGTTTCATGAGATGTCAGCCCCACTAATTGAAAAACTCAAAAATGAAGACGCAATGATGGCTAAAAGACTCCAATTAATTCATGAGTCTAAGTCAAAAATGCTAAGAGTGACTAATGATGATATTGTTGAATCTATGGCTGAATACTATGGTTTTGACAATTTTATGAAATACAGCAGTGGTTATTTGGGTGAATGGGAAACTAAGTTTTTCAACAGCATCAAACAACAACTATCCAAGCATAAGGAATTAAGTAACGCACAGATTGAAACAGTGCGAGACTTGATGACCCCCGCTACGGAAAAACAAATTAACTATTTACTTTCGCTAGGCTTTGAAGACGAAACTACATTATCAAAGCGTCAAGCGAGTAATGCCATAGAACGGCAAAAACAAGACGGCTTAAATAGTCGCAGGACATGAGAAGAAACAGACAAGGTGATAATATGATTAAACTAACAATTTTGAATGAGACAGGACACACAGAACTTGAAATGGCAATTACAGAAGTCATTGAGCAAATAGACAGCCACCCGACCCATTGGGTTTTCGTAGATGGTGCTATTGTAAGCCGAGAAAACATAACTGAAATTAATTGGGAGAGCGTTGAGTCGGTAGACTTGACTCCCGCTATCGTTGGAGGCCACTATTAAACATAATAGTGTCTACCAACTTCTCTCAACAGGTGTATTATGCCCCTCTTTCGTAACTTTGAAGAGTGTAAGAGAATCGTCTCTCTTATGCTTGAAGACTTTACGGAAGAGGGGCGACTAAATATAGAAAACACCATCCTTTATTGTCAGCAACTAGATAGTGACGCTGATAAAAAATTCGCACTCACTCGTTCCGTAAAAAAACAACTATGGGACATTCCTAAAGCAGTAGATATGGGCTTTGTAGAATATCTAAAAGAAAGAGTCAATCATCTAAGAATACTCATTGAATATGAAAAGGTGAACAACAATGAATAATCCCGAATATGTAAAAAATACTAGAGGTAAGCCAATAGCAACTCGATGTAGAGTTTGTGGAGGACAATTAGTTAATGCAATAGAATTTAAACTAGAAGCACACGAAGAATGTGTAAATAAATACAAATCAAATAAATATATGATGTGAAAATATGAAAAAAATAATAATAAATAGACAAGGACAAGGAAGAACAACAACGCAATTAGACATTCAAATATATCACCCCGAAACGAACAGATATTACATTGGATTTTATAGACTATGCTCCCTAGAAAAGAATAGCAGAGATTTAGAAGGTTGGTCTAAAGAGATTAAAGCAGGGTATCGAGAAAGAAAATACATTGAAAAATCAAATTATAATTCTTTAGAAGATTTAGAAATAGAACCTAAAGTCTACAAAACTCGAACTTCTACTAGTACTCACGATTTTAGCATGTGTTGGAATACTATGACAATTAGCGACTATGGTTTGGGTACATCTAATCCAATATTAACAACCCTATCAAAAGCACTATCTAAGGAAATATCATATTATTTTAACGGACAAACAAAATATGAAAGGGGAATTATCTATAGTAGTGGTGATTCAAAAGTATTTACTAAAGAAACAGAACTAATATATTCTTTTTTAGACAATGATGTTATTTTGAGTTTCCCTTATGCTCTAAACGGTAGAAAAATGGGACTCAAAGAAATATCCAATAAACTATCAAGAATGATGATTTTTAAAGGAAGCATTGAGAAAAGACATTCATTTGAAGAAAGAAGACTTCAAATGAAAAAACAAATAAAGTCTATTATGAAAACTCCCGAAGACATCATGTATTGTTTAGAGAACCGTGTTCCTTATCATTTCTTTAATTATGGGAATCAAGGAAGAGGGGGGCTAGTACAAGTTCGGCTAAATCTTAAACAGATTAGTTATGATTCTTACGCTCTTGAAATCGGAGATGGTGTATGGGGAGAGATTAGTCAAAGCGATTTACTTACTTACCTAGGTCACTATTTGCATGGGTATAAGAGAGGTAGTTGGAAGTTCCTTTCTCCTAAAAAACTATATTCTAAAATTATGGGCAAAGAAATGTCTGTTTCGGAACATAAAGTAATGGTAGCATTCTTATTACAGAATAGAACTCAAGACCTTGTAGAAAAAAGAGCAAAACAACTTATTGATGAAATGGCTGTAAAATACAAGGATAGAATACTAGTGATAAAAGGCGACGACCACATAGAAGACAAATATTCTAGGAAATTACCAACAAAAATACTAGTCAAGGGAGAAATGACAGACTGGCTTTTGGTTGAAAAACTTCGTTCTTATTCTAGTGGCGACCCCCAAAGAGTCCACACACATTGTTTGCTTACGGAGAAGAGTTCGGATGAAGAAGGTGGCTATTACGCTCATTGGAGTTCGGCAATATGTATCAACACAGGTGGGAAAAACCCTTCATTGGGCGACCAATTCGCAACTAGGGTTTTATCTCTAATGAATGATAGAACTGCGTCTGTTAGAGTCAATACTATTAGTGACTACATGGTACAAGAAAACGACTCTAGATTAAGAGTTCCTTTGAAAGAAGAATATACAAATCAAGGTGATAGATATGACGAAAAAATGCTTAGAATGTAAATCAAATAGTTTCAGTATAGATGAAAGGATGGGAGAATTAGTATGCGACGAATGTGGTTTGGTTCTAATTACCGAACCGTTTGAACAGTCTTCATATTCATTTAATGCTAATGGAGAAAGAATTAGAGAGTCTTGGAAAACACCAAATGCTACATCAAGTATGCGCTCTTGGGGGAAGACAGACAGAGCAATACATACAGGTATTGCAATGTGTAAAATATTACTATCATCGTTGTCGGAGTCTAAAGTGTTGCGAGAGAGAATTGATTCTTTGTATAGGACTCTTTATCATAAGCATATATTCACCACTTCTACATTAGAGGACAGGTCGGCGGCATTAGTTTATTTTCTTTTGAGAGAACAAAACTTACCATACACTTTGAAGGAAGTGTGTAGGGAATATGATTGCGTAGAGAAAAGAGTTTTCAAACTCTCAAAGAAAATAGCCAATAGCCAAGGAAAAACTGCGATTTTTCTAATAAGCGATAGTAGGCCGTTTGCTGAAAAATATGCACATAAACTTGGTGATTCACAGTTCGTATCTAAGGTTGGTAGACTAGCATATCACTATGATGAATTAGTTACTAAAACCGGAGACAATTTGAGGCCGTCATCATCAGTGGCTTTTTGCTACATAGTATCTATTGCGGAGAACATGTCAATGAGTCAAAAGACCATATCCGAACAAACGGGGATATCTACAAAAACAATTCAAATGGAAACAAAAAGACTACTAAAAATAAAAAATACAAATAAAAAAGAAATAGAAGGAAAGGGAATAGAATGGATAGAAACATATTAATTATAGGAGCAGGAGGAATCGGAAGTCATTTGATAAGGATTCTTGAAAGTGTAACAGGTGACGGAACAAAGGGACAATTGTATAGTATCAATGTTTCCGACCCCGATACAGTAGAAGAAAAGAATTTGACATATCAAGACTTTACGAAAGAAGACATAGGAAAGACCAAGGTTTCCTGTATGAAGAAGCACAGTCAAATAAATGGTACAAATCCATATCCAATATTGACGGAAACTCAATTGAAAGGATATGATTTAGTAGTTTGTTGTGTTGATAATTTAGACGCTAGAAGGCTGTTGTACCGTTCACAGGTAAAGTGGCTAGACTTACGCTCTCAAGGGCGTAATGCGGCCTATATTTCATACAAGGCTGACCCATCAATGTATGACACTATGCTAGCAGGGCCGGATGGTTCTTTTAGTTGTCAAGGTGATTCATGGGATGGTTCTTCTAAAGGACTACATTTCATGCACATTGCTATTGCAGGAATGGCGGCTGAATGGATTCAGCGTTGGTTTAATGGTGAATCAGTAAATGACTTTGCGGTGGTGAATGTATGAAGTGCGATGTTTGTCATGGTAAAATAGATGAGCATAGTCATAACGGTAAAGTTTACTGGACTGAAGGACATAATGCCGAACCTTTAGTTAGTGGTCGTTGTTGCGACGCTTGTAATAGTTTAGTTATTGGATTTAGAATGTTTGGCAACAAGGTTCATAGAAGTGAAGACTTCGACTCTTCAAGTGCTAAACTTCAAATCGAAAAACAAAGAGACGAACTACTAAAGATTGCAGTTATGCGAAGGTTGGCAAGAGGTGAAGAAGAATGAATATATTTGCATTATCAACAGACCCAATAGAATCAGCACAACAAATGCTAGACAAACATGTAGTTAAAATGCCAACTGAAAGTTGTCAAATGCTACATACTAATTGCCTTTACTTTTTGTTTTGGGAAAGTCACGGTAGAGAACCTTCATTGAAAGAGTTGAAAGAGTTTCATAAAGAGTCGCACTTTAACTACTTGATGAAACCTGCTATGCTTAATCATCCTAGTACTATTTGGGCTAGGCAAACTAAAGCAAATTACATGTGGCTTTACAATCACGCTATGGCTCTTTGCAAAGAATATACCTTTAGATATGGTAAAGTCCACGGAACAGAAAAAAGAGTACAGGATAGTTTTACTTTTTCTTATGAAGAAGGCGACTTGACTCCTGTATCTATTGCTATGGCTGACATCTACAGACTGCCTAAAGAAAAACACAGTTGGGATTTTGTAATAAAGTCCTATCGCCACTACTACTTACAAGGTAAGTGGGATTTTGCTTTTTGGAGTAAAAGAAAAGAGCCGGAATGGTGGCCCGAAAACCACCGATACAACATGATAAAAAATAGAAAACCCTTTGGAGGTAATTAAAATGAAATATACAGAAGAACATTTAGGAAATAAAATAAATTATGATAATGAAAATGGTAGTCACTACGATGAAAGAATTGTAGAGGTTTACTGCGGAATATGTAGTGCTAGGTTTATTGGCCCTATTAGACAAGCAGGTGGATTCATTGCAGGACATGAAGCGTTTCATGCTTGGGAATTTAAAATCGCTATGAATGCGGAAGACGGAATGGTGGCTTAAATGGGTAGAAGTGGAGAATGGTTTGCTAGAACGGAGGAAGAAAGTATTCGTAGAGCCGAAGCCCATTGGGAATATCAAGAACAAATTGCTACTGCTAGAAACGACATTATTCCTTTCTTACAGGGTGTTTGGACTAATCTACATCAAGAATGGGGCGACGATGCAATACACACTAAAGCAATACAAGAAGCACTATGGAAGGCTTCTACTGAAATGCTTCCTAATTTAGAAGTACAGATAGTAATAGATGCCAATAATAGAGCGCATATCGCATCCGGTTCTTCCGGCTTTGTAAGTTTCTTGAAACAACCTAAAGGATTGACATTGCCGGTTCGATGTTGGTATCATACTCATCCTTTTGGTGCGGCTTATTTCAGTGGTACTGATTGGGGTACAGTGATACCTTGGACTCCTAGAATGGAGTGTGCCTATGTAGTAGGTGGTGAAGACCATTATGGATATTGGTCTAATGTTCGACCTAATGAATTAGAGATTAAGAAAAAGGATGGTTCTTGGAGCATTCAATATTATGCCAAGGTAGGTGAAGAAGAATGATTGACACTTTAAATACTGCTAAAGACGGTGGTAAAAATATGAAAGCAGTTGGAGAATGGGTAGTTATTAAGAAAGACAAGACGACAAGTGCATCCGGTATTATATCTATTGGAGATAATATTGGAGTAGTGCATGATTGTTCTGTTGATAAAACTTTGATAGGAAAGAAAGTTGTCTTCAATGCCGAAGACAAACATTTTACTTATGAAGAATATATCTTTGTAGATTATTCTAGAGTCTACGGGGTGGTTCTATGATTCTACATGGAGAAGAAGCACGAAAGAAAATCCTTGAGGGTATTAATCTAGTGGCAAATACAGTCAAGCCCACTTTAGGGCCACAGGCTAGAACAGCCATACTTCAAGGAAATCCTCCTGTAGTTATTAATGACGGAGTTACTATCTCTAAATATGTATCTAGCAAAGACCCTTATGTTCAAATGGGTGTTCAACTTGTTCAAAATCTAGCGAGCAAAGCACAGTCTAAAGCAGGAGACGGCACTACTACCGCATGTGTATTAGCACAGGCTCTTTGTAACAACATGTCCGAAGAAGAACTAAAGAACATAACATCTACTAGACAGAAACTACAAGAAGACAGAGACACTATTCTAAGAAACTTAGACAAGTATTCTAAACCCGTTAAGGATGAAGACATTGGTAAAATTGCCACCATTGCATCAAATAACGATGAAGAACTAGGTTTGATTATTTCGGAAGTATTCAAAGAAGTGGGTAGAGATGGAGTAGTAAGCGTAGAAGAAGGACACGGCTTACATACTGAATATGAAATTAGAGAAGGATTGGAATTAGATAAAGGATTCATTACACACCTTTTTGCTAATCAAGACAACGGAGATTGTCTATTAGAAAAACCACTAGTGTTTGTAACAAATAGAATTATCCGTAAGTTTCAAGACATTCTTCCTGCGTGTGAATATGCGGCAAAGGAAGGAAGACCGTTATTCTTAATTTGTAGAGATTTACAAAATCTAGCCCTTCAAAACATTCTAGCCAATGTTATACAAGGCCGCCTTAATATTGGTGTTATTCAAGCACCCAATTATGGAGACAGTCAATTGGATGAATTAAAGGACATCACTGCTATTGTTGGAGGCCGAGTTTATTCGGATGAGGCAGATGACGACCTTCGCATTATCAATGAAGAATCGTTTGGTTCATGTGATAGAGTTGTTATAGACCAACTAAAGACTACTATAATTGGAGGTGAAGGTGGTGATGTCGCAGAAAGAATCGAAACTCTTAGGACTCTTTATGATTTAGGTTCTAATGAATGGGTGAAAGAAAGCATCTCTAGTAGAATCAGTAAACTAAAAGGAGGAGTTGCAGTAATCAAAGTTGGTGCAGGTTCAGCGGTCGAAATGCGAGAGACTAAAGAAAGACTTGACGATGCCCTTAATGCAACTAAAGCGGCACTAGATGGGGGATATATTGTCGGTGGTGGATTATCCATAGTCAAAGCATCTGTTGGTCTAGGTCTAGGTTCAACAACTATGGCATCAATGTTTGCTCCACTAAACACCCTTTTAGAAAATAGTAATGCTGACATTGACGAAGTATTCGGAGACATGATAAACGAAATACAAAAAGACATTGGGTTCAATGCCAAGAATGGTAAAAAAGAAAACCTTCTCAAAGCAGGTATTATTGACCCAACAAATGTGACAAAGAGTAGTCTAAGTGCGGCTTTCTCAATTGCACTAATGTTTTTAACTACAGAAGTAGCGGTTCTAATTGAGGAATAATTATGAAAAGAGCCGTCACAGTAACTCTACCCGCCCCATATGCGGCAAACATACTATGCCCAATATGTGAAGGAAATAAGTGTAAAATATGCGAGATGTCCGGTAAACTAAGCATTAAAGTTGCACCTAAAATACCAATACAAAGAGCGCACATTATCAAATATGTTGTAGACAACTTAACTGAGGTTGCTTCGGAAATAACTAGAATGTATGGATTAGTACCCGAAATAAATACTAGAGAAGTAATTGAATTAGGGTCTTCTCAATATGAAGTGGTTCAAATATCTAGTTTAGGTGGTGCTTGTTGGGTAGTAAACTGTTTGACGGAATTAGAGATACCTAGATACTTCTTAAATAGAAAAGAACTTCAAAAGTTTAAGGAGGGGAACTTCATTGAGTGATGACAAAGAAGGTTTGGTTTTCAACAATCAAATAGTAAGAAACGAAATAGATTCTTTGAAGGTTCACTCCGGCAAATACTATTCAATAGATGTCTTAGACATTAGATGGTATAAGGATGACAAACCCACCCGAAAAGGAGTTCGCCTAAACAAAAAAGAAGCAAAGATTCTCTTGAATATATTAGAGGAAGTTTTAGGTGATTAAATGAAACAATTAAGAAAAAGAATGAAGCCCAAGCACTTTGCTGTTTGGTGTATTAACGCTGAAAAGAAAATGCCAAGTGTTCACATGGAAGCATTCAAAGAACTTTGGCCGACAATACAAAATACCAACGATACTACTAGAGGAGCCTTTATTGTTCATTGGAGTATGGTTATGGGTGGTACAATAAATGAAGTATCAATGCCAATTACTATTGGTACATTGACTTACTTACAACTAGCGGCCATGTTTATAGAAAGAGATGATTTGGTAGAAGTCTTGAACAGCATGATAGCAAACATTCCTAGGATTCGACATGAAATTGACGGAGGAATGGCAAATGAAGAGGAGTGAATGGGATGAGTTGGCAAAGTATTTGTGGAAACTTTCTACGATGAAAAGCAAACACTCTCAACCAATTAAAGATTTGATAGCAATGGTCTATCAAAACATATTCTACCAAGCAGAAATATACGAAGTGATTTTAGATGACAATGAGCAGACTAGCGAGACTATTAGAAACGACACAAGACTTAACCCCAACAGGGAAAACTCAAGCAATTGATAGAGCATGGGAGAACTTTAACCCAATACTTCTAAGTAAAATATTGACTTTAGACTTGAAGAATAATAACATCGGAATGCAGAAAGGAATTAAGTGGATTGCTAAGGCCTTCGACATATTCGATGATGAAGTGACTGCTCTTTATTCCGCATTTGAAGACATAGGCACAGCAACAATGTATTTAGAAAGTGATAAAGAAAAGGAAGAGGATTACACTTTAAAACAAATAATTACAATGCTAGAGTATGATTGCATGGGTCATGCCAATTCATTTTCAATGATAAAAGAGATTCTACTTTCGCTGTCTTCCTTAGAAAGAAAATGGTTTGTTCGCTACTGGCTAAGAAACCCAAACAACGGAATAGGTTTGGGGATTATAACTAAGTCTATAGCAAAGCACTACAGTAAAAAAGTCACTCAAGTAAAGAAGGACATGACTATGAATAGTGTTGAGACGATAATTACTCATTATGAAAATGGGACAAACCCTCCACTTAATCTAGTTCATGGTAAGTTTGTAAAACCAATGTTGGCAAAGGAAGTAGCAATTACAGATTGGCCGGAAGAACAAATAGTAGACTACAAGTATGATGGCAATAGATACCAAATACATTTGAATCATACTACCCTTGGCCCATCAGTTATCATATTCAATAGAAAAGGTAATGTTGTTACCTCGCAATTCCCCGATGTGGAAAAGCAAATCGCAACTTATAACATAAAGGAAAAATACCCGACTGGTTTTAATTGTATATTAGATGGAGAGATATACCCAATCAATAGAGACGGCTCTCCCGCACCTCATAAGTTAATGGCTACTAGAGTCCATTCTAAGGACAAGGAAGAAGCAGTGAAAAAAGTTCCCGTAAAGTGGGTGGTATTTGACTGTTTAAAATACAACGATGAGGTTTTGATTGATTTACCGTACAAGGAAAGACTTGTTAAGTTCAAAGAATTGCCCGACCAAGCACATAGGATGGAGGAAGGTGGAGACGCTCTAGCATTCTACAATCAAGCAATAAGTCACGGTTTTGAAGGTATTATTGTAAAGGATGCGAACATGTCCTATGAGCCTTCTAAGCGTTCAAAAGGTTGGGCTAAATACAAGCCACCTAGAATAGAATTAGATGTTGTTATACTTGGGGCTACTTATGGAGAAAACTCAAAGTCTTCTGTATTCAGCAGTTTTGAAATTGCTGTTAAAGACGGAGATGGGTTTGTTTCTTTAGGAAAAGTCGGCAATGGGTTTTCCGATATGGAGTTGCTATCTATGACTAGTTCTCTTAGAAAAATAGTAGATGTTTATGATAATAACATGTATCGTTTCCTTCCTAGAAAGGTAATTACCATCACTGCTGATTTAATTACACAGAATAAAGATGGGTCTTTAGGTCTTAGATTCCCTAGAAAGACAAGACTTAGAGACGATAAATATGTTCAAGACATTGACACTCTTCAAACTGTTGAGAGATTAATGTTCGGGTGATATCATGGATGAGGTTTCTAAATTTATTGATACATACGGTGCGGCGACTATTTTCGCATTCGAGATGATTGATGAATTAGAAGACAAACATATAGGAAAAATGGCATATGTTAATGGGTTGATGTTAAACAATAAAGGAATAAACACTCCTCAATTTGTTATTATAGAAGAACATGACACATGTAAAATACTTAAATTTGTTTTGGCCGGAGATATTTCTAATTACGCTGACTTTATTTACAAGAATATATCCGTGGGTTTCTTTGGCAGGAAATATGAATATTTAGGGATGAGTGTAAATAATGTTTAGTAAAGAAGTCTTGATAGGAATTATAATTTCAAAGGCAGTATTTGAAATACACTTTTCTAGAACTGATTCTTCTAAAATAGGCTACAGTGTCTCACCATCGGTTTGCATAAGAGCCGACAAGCCCTTTCTAAGAGACTTGGAGAGAAGCCTAGCCCAACACCAAATAAAATCAAAGTATCGAGAGATAGAGAGCATACAACGCTCAAAACCAATACTTAGAATAAAGGGTATCAAAAACACAGACAAGTTGTTGAGAATGATACCCGACTATTATTCCGACGCAAATAGTAGTCTTAACACATATAAAGGAATTATACAACAACTTGTAAATAAAGAACACCTTACTTTAGAAGGTTTAGAATCAATAATGAAAATAAGAGGAATTATAAATGGGATTGACGACGATTAAAAAAGAAAGAACAATAGTGATTACTGGCAAACACGGAACTGGTAAGACGACTAAAGCACTAGAAATTATACCTAATGCTCTAGTGTACTATGCTAATGAAATGGATATCAAAGACCCCTCTTCATTGCCTAGAGATAATGGTATAATAATTGAAGACCTACATTACAAGCCTAAGAAAGAAATAATTCTTGATGTTCTTAGAAAGTATAGAGGTAAAATCATTATGACAAGCATTAATCAAAAATCAATACCAAAAGAAATTAAGAACATGATTAAGTTTAAGAGAGCAGGTAGTGTTTCACATCTAAGAAATAATATTAGAGAATTAGCCCCTAGAAGTGAAACCCCCTATTCTTTTGAAAGAGATATGTTTTCTCTAGTACAGGACTATTTACAAGAAAGTAATAGAGAAAAAATAATGTCTTTATTGAAATATAATAAACCATCCGATACTCAAATAATTAATTGGCTAGCCGTTAATCAACACCCCAATAAACTAGTTTTTATTGATGGAGTTGTTAAAAGACGATGGAAGACTGACTATTTTTACGAAATGTTGGCATACAACCATAATGGTAAAGCCCTTGGAAGACCTAGAATGCCTCATCGAAAAACCTATTCTAAAGTCCCCTCTCTATGTAGAAGACTGGGAATTAAAACAGGTGGGGAGAGATTGTTAAAACAATTGATTGAGGATGAAGGCTTTAGGGAATATGCAAAAAAGAAACTAAACAATGGAGAATGTAGACTCCTAGGCTTAGGCGAAAAAAGAAAAGTAAAGCCTAAAGTTAAAAAAATAAAACAACTCAAATTAGGTGATTTTTAATGGCGGCTAATGTAGTAGCAATTAGAAAAATGAAAGCATTCTTGAAGAGTGGGCCTAAGTCCACCGACCAAGTTTACAATCATTTGAACACTGAAATGAAATGGGGTGTATCTATGTCCGAATTAGGTAGACTCCTAGCGAATCACGCTGAATTAGTAGGAATACAAAACAATACAGGATATTGGAGGAATAAAAATGAAACACAAGAGGACACAAGCAATAATAGTAAAAATATTAAATGAAGAAGGTGAAATGACTACAGGTCAAATATATGAACGATTAGTGAATTATCAAGCACATTCTTCTAAGACTAGAAGAAAGAACAAACACATTAATGTTACAATGTGTTCACTAGGTCAAATCCTAAAAAGAAAGGACTTCCGAAAAGTAGGTTTTGTTGAAAGAGACTACCGTAAAGGAATCAAAGCCCAAGTTATATGGGCGACTAAGGAGGAATAATAATGTCAATTAAAGATAAAGCAATAGAAAAAATAGAAGAAATACATGATATATTAGTACGATACAGAGAACTACACCAACAACTTACAGATATAGAAATGACTTATGATAATTTAGATTGGGTTGATATTTACAAGCCTCATCATATAGATATTGAATTGCCTAGAGCAATTAGTAGTGTAGAAAATAGAATAGAAGTAATAGAATCTAAATTGGAGAGGATATAATGCTATGGACTGAAAAATACAGACCATCTAAACTAGCCGAAGTAGTTGGACAAGAACACTTTGTCATGGATGCTACTACTTGGGCAGTGAGTAAAGAGATGCCAAACCTTCTAATTTACGGAGGTTCGGGAACAGGTAAAACTACCGTAGCCCTAGCCTTGGCAAATAGTGTCCTAGGTAAAGACACTCCAAGTAACTTCTTTGAAGTCAATGCTTCCGATGATAGGAGACTAGAAACGGTAAGAACAAGAATAAAAGAAATTGCTCAAAGTGGTAAAATTGGAGATGTTCCTTTCCGAATAATCCTGTTGGATGAAATGGATGGAATGACTAATGATGCTCAAGCGGCACTGAAAAGAATGATGGAGAGATATTCAAAGAACATTAGATTCATAATTACCTGTAACAACCGAAACAAAATCATCTATGCTTTGCAGTCTAGATGTGCTAATTACCATTTCAAAAGAATAGGGTTTGAAGTTGTTGAAGAGGTAGTTACCAAGATTCTCAATGATGAGGAGCAATCCTTCAACGCTGATGAATTGAGACAGTTTATATATGCCTTTAACGGTGATTTAAGACGGACAATCACTGAACTTCAAGCCTCTATCGCAACGGGTAGTCGGTTGAGCGTTCAAGTTGAAAATGGACTCAAACAATATGAAAAAATAATAATTGAAATAACAAATAAAAATCCAAATGAAGTTTTAACAAATCTACATGATTTAATCTATGACGGATTCTCCATCAAGGAAATCTGTATAGGTTTACATGACTATGTTATTGCATCCGAGATGGATAGCAATACAAAATTAAAATTCCTGCGAGTAATTGGAGAAGGCGAATGGCGTTCCCTAAACATGACCCCGAAGTTACTCGCTTCATGGATGGTGGGAAACCTAATATAAGGAGGAAAAAAATATGCAAAACGAAATAAGTAAAGCGGCAGAGAAGTTGGGTATCAGTGTTACTGATGCTCAATCGAAATTTGAAAGTATATGTGAAGAAAATAAGGTATCTACGGATTCACCTTTAGCAAAAGGATTGTGGCGAAGTTATGCTTCTCAACAATTGCGAATGATGCGAACAGACAGTACAGAAGGACAGACAGGAAAGAAAGGATTCGGAGACAATGCGTTTGGATTCTTTATCTCACTAGAAGAACCTAGAGATATGATGGCATACAATCGAAAGCGAGCAATTGATGAATGGGGTCGTGACCCTTACAATGCACATAATACTGGATTGGTAGCAACAGCAGAAAAGAATGAACAAGGCAAATATGTTGTCTCTAGATACTACCAAGGTGAAGAACAGACTAGAATAATGAATCAATTGGCCGATGGTGCTGAGTACCTAGAAGACGGTAGTATTATCATTCCTTTGGATTCTCAACAACGCTATCAAAATGGTGGAGAGAATAGAAACTACGGCAAGCCTCTAGCAAAGGAACTTATGCGCCGAAGCGGAGTGTTCATTGGTAAGGTTGGAGATGATACCGAATACAAGAAGTATTACTTTTCATACAAGAACGAAGGTGGAGAAAAGTTCTCACCAAACACCTTTGAGTGGCTACATATGAGTGTGATTAAGGACTCTAATAGAGACGGATATATTTACGGCTATTCGATGAAGACTCTAGGAAGTTTGGCTTTGAATGCTGAACAAGACCCCGATGGCGATATGTTCCGAATTACAGAAGGTCTAAGTCCTTTGGATATGGCTAGTTCTATTGTTGCTGATAATGTTGCTTCTTTGACTCTACTTGATGCAAAGCACTTGGAGTTAAGAGATATGCCATCAGTAGATAGATTCGTCTTGACAATGGGAACTGTTTGTAATATGAACATGACTCCAACATCAAACGGCAATAGAATCATTAACTTGACGGACTTAAATGCTGACTTCGATTATGATACAGACGGAATGACGACTTGTTGGATTCCTAAGCACATCAACATTGACTTTGGTATTGGTTCGGAAGTGGTAGTAGTAGGTAGAACCTCTCAAAGAGAAGGTGAAGACGGCTACGAACCCGCTACAATCAACCTTTCGGGACTATTGGTTACTGAAAGAAAGGGACAAGTAGAAGAAATTTCGGAGGCTCAAGAAGAGAACCTAGATTGGTTTTGATTGAGTCGCACTCAAGCCGTGTAAGTGTGGCGGTTGAATGACACTCAAATAGGTGCAAAGCCTATATCCTTAAGAGGAATAAATATGATAACATTAGCAGATAAATTAATTATGACAGATAGAGCGACGATTCCGGTAGACAAATTACAACATGTGTCTTATCAGTATTTGACAAACATAGAAGGGAAGAAAGAAGTTGAAGTAAAACTATACACGGCAAATCCAAATCCGGTAATACAAACTTGTAGTGGTAAAGTTCTAGAGGATTTTCTACACATGCTGAAACTAGAAAAAATGGGGTATTCGGAATGAGTGACATAATTACTATTACGGATTCCTTTGTGGAGAAAGACAATACATGGATTGTAGATTTTAAGAACATAGACTTCATTACATGGAAAGAAAACTATGATACTAAATCTTACTTCGTTAAGTTGCACATAGGTGCAAAAGAAACTAGACTACAACTAGGGTATAAAGAAGAAGTAGAAGAATTAATTACTTCTTGGAAAAAAAGTAGAGGTGAAAACAATGATGAATAAAAATAAAAAAACAGAAATAAACATAGAAAGTCTTAGAAGCAAACTTCTAAAACAAACTGAACAGCATAAGAATGCCCCTAAGAGAATTAGAGTTGGCATTGAAGGAGATGCTAAGACAGGTAAGACTGGCCTAGCAATGGATATGACAAAGAAGACATTCTATTTAGATGTAGATAAGGGTGCAGTCCCTACTTGGCAAACGAATCATGAATCAACAGATAGGATTATTATTTTTAATCCTGCTGAACACGATGAAGACGGGGAGTTTCTACCATACGAAACACAAGGAAACATTCGTTCCTTTATTGCTTTAGCAAAACAGGCATCAAAGACAGAAGACATTCTTTTTGTATGGGATGGTGTTGATACTTGGCTAGACTATTGCACACTATACATGGCAGGAATGGAAACATCGAGAATGCGCCCAATGAAAACTTCTAAGCAACAAGACTGGTTTCATAGAAACCAACCTTACAAAGAAGTATTGAAGGAAATGGAATCATTAGATTGCGACCAAATCTACATAACTCATACCAAGCCACCTTTTAGAGACGAACCCGCCCAACCTATATGGAATCGTTGGGACTCTCATCTATGGGCAGTTCTACAAACAACCCAAAGAAACACGCAGAAAGGAATGGAATATTTTGTTACGGTAAAAAGTAGCAAATATCACCCTTCTCTTCTAGGCAAAAGGGTTTCTTTTCTTTCGGTTAATCGAACAGGAGAAGTTGTTTGGACTGGGTTCAAAGAATTAAAAGAGGGGAATGTATGAAATTTACAATAGACGCAAAAGAGTTTAGAACAGGATTAGAAGACATAATGGGTAGCGGTAAATACGCTCAAACAGGAGGAATAAAAGCAGGTATTTTGTCCGAATATGTTTTTCTAGACTTGACAGAAAACAACGACTCTAATTTATCACTATGGAATGGCGATGGTAGTTACATCAACAAAATAGTTCTTGATGTTACAATACTAGAAGACACTACAAATAATGCAACTGTAAACATCAAAACATTACTTCCTTTCTTGAAGAAAATGTCGGGTGAAATAGAAATAGCAATTCGAGATAGGCTAATTATCTCTTCCGCTAATACAACAATTACACTACCCACAGTTAATCAACACCCTCACCACGAAGTTATTCAAAGACTTTACTTAATGGATTTAAAGTTGGACGGTGAAATGCCTCAATTTAATGGTACTTCATTCGAGGGAAGTTTTGAAATGCCTACTTCTGTTTTTAAAGAAGTAATTAACCAATGTGAATTGATAGGAACAGGGGTCTATAAATTAGATTTTGTTTTCGATAAAACTGATTTAAGTAAGGTTGAGATTTCCTCAACGGTAGTTGGAGTTAAAGGATATACTACTACAGTAGATGTAGAAAACGGAAAGGGTTATTCAGCAACAGTGGCTTTTACAGGCCCACTTCATAGATTCTTCAAAGGAGAAACAATTACCTTCTATGTTAAAGACGAGTTCCCTATACTAATGGTGGGAGAAAACAGGCTTCTAGTAAAAGTGCCTCACACGGAATAAGTGAAAAAATGATAATTACAAATAACAATAACAATATTTACCTCTCTTGGAGAGACAACAAAGGAAACAAAGTGATTAAGAATGATACTTACAAGCCTTATTTTTATATTAAAGAAAGTTCTAGAGAACCTGCTACTTACAAAGTAAGCAAAACAATCATTAGAGATTTTGAATATGAGCGTGGAGACTGGACTAATTTAGAAGGTGATAAACTAAAAAAGGTATATGTTGATATGCCAAAGGATATTTACAAGGCCAAAGAAAACTTTTCTCAAACCTATGAAGCAGATGTTCCCTTTCACTATAGGTATGCAATTGACAACATTACTTCTATGCCGGAATACAATATGCGGAAGTGGTATTGGGATATGGAGTGGCAACAAGGTGGAGAACATGATGGAAAAATTACCGCCATTGTTTGTTATGATAATTTTGATAAGCAATTTTATACTTGGTCTTGGCAACCTGTTGAAAACAAGAACATTGTAGAACCTACTGTTGAAGAACATAATTGTATTATGTTCATGGAAGAAACAGAAGAAGCAATGATTCGTCAATTCTTAATGTGTATTGAAATGTGCGACCCCGACATGTTAATTGCTTGGTTTGGTTTGAAGTTCGATTTACCCAAGTTATTAGAAAGGTGTTGCGCTTTAGATATAAACCCACTAGGGATATCACCACTAAGAGTAGTTGATGGTATTTACTTCAAGGATGAAAAGTGGGTGTTTACTAAGGGAGACGGATATGGCCCAACAGCCCAACCAATAAAGGGTAGAATTACTCTTAACTTGGACTTGGCTTTTGAAAGGCAATGGAATGATGCCCAAAGAGGAACGCTACCTAGCCTATCATTGGACTATGTTTCAAAGACATTATTCGGAGAAGGAAAACATACCGAGACTAAGTTTCAAGACCCAAATGAGTTTTACAGAAGGGGTTGGTTAGAAGACCCATCGGCCTACTTACAATACGCAATAATAGATGTTGAATTGCTTAGAAAAATAGACGAAGAAAACTTTACTTCCGAGGCTATTCTTTCTTTACAAAGACTACTTCTAGCACCATTCGATGCTTGTTTCTTTGCATCTAATATGGGTTCTATGTATTTTATGCGTAATGCTTGGTGGAAAGCACCAACAGGTAGTAAGCCTAAACATAAGGTATGTGATTCATGTGGCTACAAAAACCCCAATGATAAGAAACTAAAAACATGTAAGCGGTGTAAAGAAAGTCTTTCTTATTCCGGTGCTATGATTTACAATCCGTTGGATGAAAACACTAATGGTTTGCATAACAATGTTGCGGCATTTGATTTTGCAGGACTATATCCAAGTATGATTATTGCTAGGAATATTTCTTTTGAGACTAAGAGTAATGTAGAAACTGTATTTGGTGCTGATTTGAATACTCCTCAAAACTTGAAAAGTGTTGGTGAAGACTACGAAAGAAAAATGTTGTATTACACTACAGAAGAATTGGGACTATTACCTAAGTCTTTGTTGGCCTTGAAAGACTTGAGAAACGAATACAAGGCTAATATGAAAGAGGCTAGAAACAGTGGAGACAAAGAGCAAACTGCTAAGTGGAATAATAATCAAATGGCGGTCAAGCGACTCATGGCATCCTTCTACGGAATCCTCGCTTACAAGGGGTTCGGTTGGGCTGATGTTGATTTAGCGGCTAGCATTACTGCTAGTGCGAGAGAGGCGATTAGACTAGCGGCATTCAAGGCTAAGGAGATGAGAGTATGATACAGAAACATAAAGATTTGGGAGATTTAACTACTACTAATACTGAATGGTATAGACCTCTTTATTCCCGTTGGGAACAAAAAGACCTAGATAAGTTTGAAGAAGAAAATGGCGTAGTATTTTGCGTTGTTGAGCAAAGTGGCGGATATGGCGGCACTTGTGTTTGGGGATTCTCTAAACGCAGACCACTTGAAAGTCTAATTAAAGAGAACGGTAAAGTTCTTCATAAAGAAGAAAAGTGGAATGGGAAATATCTAGGTATTCGTTTTAATAATAATGAGATTATAAAATATGAACCAAACTATAATGATGAAAAGGAATTAGATTATTTTGATAATTTATCTCTTGTTATATGTAATGTGGGTCGTTGTGAAGGCATCATTAACATGGAAGGAGATAGATGTGATAAAAGACAACATACGGGAGATTTTTGCGCTACATGTAAAAAATATAATGATAAAGTTAAGGCAGGTAAATTGCGAGAATGTAAATACTGCTCAAGCACTTATCATTCAACAAGAAGTTGTGAACTAAACCCAAAGGTAATAGCAGAAAAAGAAAGAATTGACGCTATATTGAGAAGAATGGAGATGAAAGTATGAGAACTAATATTCTTAACGGAGGTTGGTCGCTAAATCCTCCTAATCCAAAATTTAGATGTTGGAAATGTGATAAATATAAAGCATCAAAGGAAATGAATGAATTGAATAATTATTGCTTAGATTGCTATAAGGAGATGAAAGTATGAAATGTAAAAAACCATTAAAACATAACCCTCAATTTGAAGGAAAGCACCATTGTAAACTATGTGAACAAGAAGCAAAAGAAGACGCATACAAATACTTAGGTGGTGAATAAAATGGGTAGAGGAAAAACCAAAAAATTAAACTCCGAAGTTATTCGAGAAGCAATAATAAAAACATTAGAAGATTTAGATATTAACAAAGAATATCTAAAGATAAAACTTTATGATAAAGTTATTGTATTATACCAAGAGATTTACAAGGATAAATATGGAAAATTTAATTCTCAACTTAGCCATAGAAGTAGTAGTCCTAAAAAGAGAATATCGCAATTCTTTAATGAAAAAATTTGTAATGAATATGGTTGGAAAACAGTATATAGAAAGAGATATGGTTTTATTGATGGTGTTAAAACCAACTTAAGTTATTTAACTTACCCTTATTTAGTGAGGATTAAAAATGAATAAAATATTTGAAAAATGGATTATAGATGAAATACAGAAGACTCAAGGAGTTTTTACTGCGAGAGAAATTGTAGAGAGGATTCTCGATAAGAGGGGTACTTCCCGTCATATCGGAGATGTCTACTCAGCAACTTGGATTTGTAAGAAGCATTCAAAAAGGATAGGTCGTGGCCTGTTCGTTAAGGAGTCGGTTTGATGAGCGACAAAGTAGTAATTTGCCAAGAATGTAATATCCATCTATATGATAAGGATATTGAAAAGAATAAATGTGTAGCATGTGGCTTGGAGGTGACGGCGTGACTGCTGAATACTGTAAAAAATGTGGTGCAAAGGTAGTGTTGCCAATAGAACACTCCCTAATTTGTAATGGAGATGAAGAGGAATGATTTGCCATACATGTAAAAAAAGAAAGAGGGTACTACACCCGAACAAAAGAGAATGCCATGGTTGCATCTCTTGGAAAAATAGTAGGAGGAATAAAAATGTTTAATTTAGATGAATTGATAGAAGTACAAAGAACAACAAACGACACTCTTCAAGAGTTACTGGATAATGTTAAGCGAAGTAATAAAATATTGATGATGGTTAATATTGTCAATATTGCAACTATCATAACATTGCTAGTGGTGGTACTATGAAGTTGCCTTTGTATGAAGAAGTAGAGTCTTTTTTGTATTGGTTTCATGGCGAAAACATTGTTATTGAAACAATAATGCCATACTATGCTTATTTTATATATTTACTATTGATAATAGCGATAGTAAAGAATATATTCTACACCCCAATAAAAGTCTTAACAAAGAAAAACAAGAAAGAAAACTTTTGGAGTCAATACGATACAGGAGGAATATAAATGGAAGTAGTTTACGGACACACAGATTCAATCTACATCAAAGTAGATTCTATAGAACAAGCGCATGAAAGCCTAAAAGAAATAAACGACTTTGTAAGGGAGTTCTTCCCTAATGTTCTAGGTTTAGAAGAACACCCCGTAGTTCTAGAGTTTGAAAAATATTATTCATCTCTAGGAGTGGGAGTTACTAAGAATAGAAACGCAGGACTAATCTCATGGGAAGACGGAGTATTCTTGGATGAGCCTAAGTTTACAATGACCGGATTTACTGCCAAGAGAGTTTCCGAAAGTCCACTTTCTAAAAGAATACAAACCGAGGTAGTGACAATGTGGGTAGATGGCAAGGGAGAGGATGATATTGTTAATTATTGTCGAGAAGAATACTTGAAGACACTTAATGGAGAAACACCCATTACTGAGGTTGTTAAGAGAAGTAGACTTAAAGAAAACAGGTTTGCATTAAAATGTTCTTGTGGGAAAAAATACAATCTATTAGAGATATATGATTTACAATATTGTAGTAAATGTGCAAAACTAAAAAAGACCTTTACTACATTGGATGGTAAAAAACCAAGTGTCGGAAGCGGTATTGCAGGTATGCTTTACGGGCATGAAGAACTTGATTTTACATATGATGATTCATATGTTTTTATGAAAATAATTCCTATTGGATTCTATACTAATCCAATTACTGATGAAAGAAAATCCGCCGAATGGGTTGCAGGAACAACTTTTAGCGATTTAGAAAGGTTTAGTCCCGATTGGGCGCACTACTCCGAACAAGTAATTAGTAAAGCCAAACCTATTTTTGATGCAATGGGTTGGCAAACATCAAGTATTAAAAACAAACAAAGAAAATTAGAAGAATGGTGGTAAAAATGAATGAATATGAAAGTGAAATAAAAAGCATGAAAGAATACACATATCAGTGGATGCCGGAAAATTACAGTGACCCGACAGAACCTATATTGAAAATTACAAAGTCCTCTTTAGGAACATTTGATTGGTGTCCTAAAAAATACGATTTTAGTTATAAACAGCGTCTTCCTCAAGACCAAACAGAAGCAATGCGTAAAGGAACTATAATGCACAACGCTAGAGAAGATTTCTTCAACGACTTTGATATTAAGAAGGCCGAGACAATGACAGAAGAAGAGATATTAGATTATTGCTCTAGTCTGTTTCCTATAGACGACTATGCCGAAGACTACCAAACTATTGCTATTTTTGAATCTCAACGATTTATTGATGCAGTAGCGGAAAACAAAACACATGAATATTTGCCGGTTTGTAATGAAGGAAAGTTTGATTGCGAGGTTACTATCCCCCAAGGCCCATACAAAGGTGGTGCATGGAATAACTATGAAGAGTTTAGTTTGAGCCGAGATTATGTAGTACATCTACAAGGAATCATTGATAGAGTATTTCAAGAAGACAATGGATACATTCCTATGGAGTTTAAGACTGGCCCTTGGAAAGACTACAAGGCGACGGGTATGAGAAAGGAAATGGCTTTCTACAAAATACTGATAGACAATGCTAGTGATTTGGTGTTGCGTAATGCAGGTCTTGAACCGAATATTCCGGTAAGCCATTGGTCTTGGTACTATCCAATATCAAACCATATTCATTGCGAGCCTTCTAAGAAAAGAAATGAGACTTCTGTAATGAATAACATTGCTAGGCTTATTCATGCTTATGAACAGGAACTTTTTGAAACTAAATTCTACTACAAAACATGCGCCCACTGTTCTTACTTTGGGCTATGCGATGCGGCTGATGAAAATACATGGTTGTGATTTAATGAATATAAGTTGTCCTAAATGTAATTGTAAGTTAAAGGCCACTGCTGTATATATGAAATATATTGATGGTGTTTGGGTTGACAGTGGAAAATGCACAGGTTCAAAATTACATCATTATGAAGTAGAGGTGGTGGAGTAATGGATAACCTACATAGAATTGCTGAAGACGCAATAACAATTTTATTGCACCTTGGTAGATATGACGAAGAAATTAAGGGATATGCCGAAGCCCTACTAAATAGATTTGAGGCGGTTAAATATGAATAGAAAAATTATTGAAGCACTAGTTAAATCTAGAACATGGTCTTTTGCCGAAATAAGCAATATGAAAATAACTATATCTAATCTATGTGATGAAATATATAATGATTCTAAACTAATTGATAGATTTGAAATGATTCGTGAAGTTAAAATCAATGAGCGATTTATTGGATATACCTTTGAAGACAGCATTAGAGAAGCCACTAAAATAAAACTTAGTGGTGAAATAGCAGAAGTCATAACAGAAATGTTGGGCGAAGCAACAATAAGTTTTGATAATACGAATAAAGGAGAGAATGAAAATGAAATATCCGAGAGAAGTGTGGGCGGGAAGTCACATAAAGAACGCACCACAGATGAAAAGAAAAATAGTAAGAACAAAAAGTGAATATGTTGAGTTTATCAAAACTCAAAATAATAGGACTAATGTTTACACTACTGTCTATGACTTTGAATTGTTTGCGGAAACTGCAAAAGTAGAGTCATCAGTAATACATGACCGTATTTTTTTCGATTTTGACGCACATGAAGAAGACATAGAACCCGCACTAAATGATTTGAAAATAGTCTTGGACTATGTAAGTAACTACCAACATACTATTTTCTTTTCGGGGAGAGGGTTTCATCTCTTTGTTTTTGGAGAAGTATCCGACAGCATTAGAGGAATACAGGCTTTCTTTAGAGAAGTGAAGGCTCATTTGGATTCTAAGGTTGGTAACAAAAACTCACTCGATGAAAGAGTAGGGCAAATAACGAGATTGCGTAGAGTACCGAATACTGTAAATCTCGCTAGTGATAACGGTAAAGGAATACCTTATTATTGCATACCTATTTTTGATGAAGACATAGAATTAGGATTAGAACACATACTGAAAACTGCTATGTCACCTAGACTTATACCTAGACGAGTGGCAGGTAGTGATTTAGTTTCTTGGCCCGAAATGCCCCCTATTGAAGTAGTGGGTGACGAAGTAAAACCTGTTAATGTAGAGGGTAGGCTACCGATTCTACCATGTCTATACAATGCAATTATGGTTGAAAATCCATCACACATGGCTAGAGTATATTTGGTATCATGGTATCGAGATTTACTTTCTCAAAGACAAGACCTATCTGCCAAAGAAAATAAAGAAAAAGTCTTGAATACTATTGTTGATGAGATTGAAAAGTTGGTAGAATCATCCGACGAGGTATGGCTAGATTGGGATAAAGAAACTACAAGAAAACACGCTAGATTTACAGTATTTG
>Ga0213865_10000239_pt1 | contig 36824 bp, 61 predicted proteins | sample PICome_6_FD_160100 | JGI IMG/M metagenome (GOLD analysis project Ga0213865, IMG submission 160100) | Coastal seawater microbial communities near Pivers Island, North Carolina, United States - PICO282 | ecosystem: Environmental > Aquatic > Marine > Coastal | place: USA: North Carolina...
CGATTGGCCGAGCTTGTTACCCTTACAAGGGATGAAGACGGCAAATTGCAAATTGAAGATGTCTTAGGAGACATTCTGGGCAACGTTAAGGGCAACGTCGGGCGCAGCGTCATAGGCAACGTCGGGTTCAGCGTCACGGGCAGCGTCGGGGGCTACGTCGGGCGCAGCGTCGGGGGCAGCGTCGGGGGCAACGTTAAGGGCAGCGTCAAGGGCAACGTCTTGGGCAACATTAAGGGCAGCGTCATAGGCAACGTCGCGGGCGACGTCATGGGCAGCGTTGGGGGCAGCGTAAGAGGAACTGTTCACGGGCGCGTTTTAAACATCAAACAACAAAAGGAAGCACCATGCAAAACCACATCAAAGAAATCACAAAATCTATAGGCCGGGAAGAACTGGCCGAAGCGCTGGGCCTCAGTGTTCACAGCGTCAAGCGGGCCGAGGAAGCGCGGCAGTTTCCGGCAAGCTGGTTTGTTGTGGTAAAGCACATGGCACCGCAAGCAACTATGAACGACTTTGCGTTTAAGAAGGTGCCAGGTGCATGAATGTACTATTTGCGGTGCGGGCGCTGTTATCGGCATTGGCTTGCCGGGATTGCGTTCACAGAAAACCCGTCAAGGCTATAAGTGGGCCTGCCCCGAGCATATTGAGCAAGTCAGAGCGCAGCGTGACGCCGTTTTACGCGCTTCGTTTGCGGCGCGCCAGACTTATCAGCAAGATAGCAAAGGCAAAGAAAGCGCACAGCAAAGTCTCCCACTATGAGGCGGAACTGCGAACCGTGACAGCGAGGATTTTGGCCGGATGATTAAACGCAAGGAAATCATAGGCGACCAAACGCTTATTTTAGGCGATTGCTTGGAGGTAATGCCGACACTTGGCGAGTTTGATGCGCTCTTTACGTCTCCACCCTACAATTGCGGGAAAGACTACGGGTCTCACAGAGACAACCTGTCATTAAAAGAATATAAGGGTTTTTTAAAAGCGTCTTTAGCCCATCCGTCGCGCGTTAAAATTATCAATGTCGGCCAATATCAAGGCAGCAGGGGGTCGAGAGTAAGCCTACCTGCTCTTGTGCAAAACGCTGTTAAGTCTTTCCCCGCAGACGAGGTGCTTTGGGATAAAGGGCCAGCGAATGGGGCCGCTTGGGGAAATTATCCAAACAGCCCAAGAATACGAGCGCAACACGAAAGCATTTTAGTTTTTGGCAACCTCACGATGACAAACGGGAATGGCCTAACGTGGGGCGAGTGGTCACAATTCACAACAAGCATTTGGCGCATACCCGCAAATGTAGACTTGAAAACGCATCCCGCAATGATGCCGTTAGAGGTCGCAAGGCGCTGTATTGCGCTTTGGTCAGATATTGCCGGAAATGTTTTGGACCCTTTTATGGGCAGCGGAACAACCCTAGTCGCCTGCCAAAAGCTAGGCCGCAAGGGGACAGGGATTGAATTGGATCCCGAATACTTCGACATAGCCTGCAAGCGCGTTGAGGAAGCCGCGCGTCAGCCCGATCTGCTTGTTAAAGGCCCCGAGCCACAACCGCAGCAAGAGAGGTTTGACTTGTGAAAATCACCATACCATGGCCCCCGTCCAAGACAACCAAGAACGGATCTCAAGGCAACTATTTCGGAAAAGCGCGTGCCGCAAGAGCCTACAAGACCAATTGCGCGTCGGAGTGCAGGGAACAGCGCGTTAAGCCTATGAACCTTGCAAGCGGCGATACGCCTGTAAAAATTACTTACTATCCGCCAAACAATCGCCGAGTTGATTGGGACAATTTGGCGGGCCGCGCGAAACAAGGCTGGGACGCCATAGCAGAAGCAACCGGCGTTGATGACGGGAGGTGGTGGCCCGTTACGTGCGCCAAGGGTGCAGCTGTTAAAAATGGCAAAATTGTCGTAGAGTTTTTAAAATAAGTGGGGCGGCGAGATAAATGCGGGGAAATTCTAAAAACCCGCAAATCTCAAACCGCCCCGGTCGAGGTAGAAAGGAAAGGCAAAGCCCCCGACGAAAATTAACATAGCGGAACGATCTAAGGACGCAAGCCCCCAACGGCATTTGCCTATGTTGAAATGAGAAAGCCTTGCCCGTATAAAAAGCGGGCAGGGGAGTGTAGCACCACTCGACCCCGCCCAAACATAACCGGCTGAAGAGGAGTGCGGCCATGAATAACACCATTTTAGCGCGCACCAATACGATGGGCAACCCGCCATGAGCGGCTTTGTCACGATTGACCGCAGCGTGTTTGGTCACGGCTTTTTTCCCAAGGAAAAAATGTCAGAACGAGAGGCTTGGATATGGATTATTCAAAACGCCGCTTGGAAGGATACACAGCACCGCGTTGGGGGGAAAATCTTACCCGTGCCGCGCGGTTCCTTTATGACGACGCTGCGAGAGTTGCAGGCTGTTTTTTGTTGGAAATCAGATACTAAGGTTCGCAACTTTTTGAAGCGATTGGAAGCCGAACGCATGATCGAACGCACCGCGTGCGGTCCCAAAAACGCACCAAAAACGCACGTAACTATCTGTAACTATGAAGAATATCAGACTTCGGGCCGCACGAAAAACGCACCAGAAACGCACCGAACGCGCCACGAAAAACGCAGTAAAGGAACAAGTATAAACAATAAACAAGATACACCTTACGGTGTATTGGCAAAGCCCGTTTCAAAAGGGACGCGATTGCCTGACGATTGGGCGCTTCCAAGTCAGTGGGGCCAGTGGGCGGTTGGCGAGGGATGGGAGCCAGATCAGATCCGAACCGAGGCCGACAAGTTCAGAGATTATTGGGTCAGCGTTTCCGGGCAAAAGGGCGTCAAACGCGATTGGCTTGCGACTTGGCGAAACTGGATGAGAAACAGCAACACACCAAAGGGAAAATTAAATGCGACAGCTAACGACAGAAACCGACTCTCACCAGCAAGCGCTAGCCATGAAAACCTTTTTGCGGGGTTCGCTATCGCAGGTCAGCGAGGAACACCGCCCAATGGTGGAGAAGCTGATGAAGCCAGCGGACAGGGAATGGACTTCGGGCAGAGTGGCGACACTTCTGGCGAGCTACTTCGTTTCCCAGCTTCCGGCGAACATCCAAGCGGCGATTGCTGAGGATTGGCTTGCCGAATTACAATCTTTCCCGGCATGGGCGCTGCAAGAGGCGTGCCGCTGGTGGCTGTCAGCCGACAACCCAGAACGCAAGCGAAAGCCGCATCCTGGCGACATTGCGGCAAAGGCGCGGCAAGAAACCTTGATTGTGAAATTGGCTAACGAAAGGCTAAACGACCGACTGAAAAGCAAACAGGCAAAGCCAGACGCGAAAGAAGGCCGAGTGTCTGGGTCGACTGCAAACGAGATTATCCGGCAAGCGGGACTTGCAAAGCGGATTAACAAAAATTGACCTATTTTCAACAAAACGCTTGCGACCAATTTTTTTGCGTGTAGGTTGTGGATAGGAAAAGAAAGGTAACGACATGGCATTCACGCACAACATCAAGACGAGTTACGACAAACCGCCAATACCGACGCGAGACCACGATTGGTCAGCGTGGTTTGATTGGGCCAGCCCAGACGATGACCATTTCATCAGCGGGAACGGAGAAACAGAACAGGCAGCGGTTGCGAATCTCATTGCAAAGGCAGCAAAGGCAAACGAACCGCGCTATCACGGCGAAATTGTTGATATGGCCTTTGAATTTTGGAGCGCGCCAAAGTGGCAACCGATTGAGACTGCGCCGAAGGATGGGACGGAACTTTTGTTGTGGAATGATACAGGGCTGTCAATTGGGGAATGGCAAGGCTTAGAAGAGGATCAACTTGATCAACCCGGACATAACCCCGGATGGTACGGAGTAGGCTTGTCAGCTGATCCTATGATGTGGGGCAGGACGGATGAGTTTGGTTTTAAAGGGACTTGTTTTCTTTACGAAGCTCAAGGCCAACCCACCCGCTGGATGCCCCTGCCTAACGCACCAAAGAAGGGCGGAGCCGATGCGTAACTGGACAAACGAACAATTCAGAGAGGCTGGCTGGAAATGGGTGCTGCGCTTTAAAGGCAAGCCATTGCCTTTAGGGAGGCGTCCAATGGGGCGAGGTTCACGCTGGAGGCCAACTTTGGATATGGCAAAGAAGATGACGGCGCTGGTGGCGAGGGTGAAGGATTTGCCATGAACGTGATTGCCCCAGCGGTAGAGGAAACGCAGCAACAGGCTATCCCGAAGTGGGAGCCGGATGATGAAGAGTGATATGACGGACGGAATGCCAAAAGAAATTTGTGCTTGGCCTGACTATGATGGTGATGTTGATGGGTATTGAGCCGCTTGGTCAAATTAAAGCGATAAAGTCCCTGCATCGGGTGTGGTTAGGTATCGCCGAGGTGACACGGCGGGCCGGATCAAGTCTTTAGTTTGGGAAGAGGATAAGCATTGGAGGCACAGAGGAATGCCGCCCGTTGCCATTGGTCGGTTTTGCTTCAACGTCATGCAGGACGGACGCGGCTTATGGTATGTTGCAGGGCGTCTAGAGTCCCACCAAGCTCTTGATTTGGCAAAAGCTCAGGCGCAGTCAATATTTGATCGCATGGTAAGTGGGTGTTTAGAGCAATGACACGGAATAAAGCACAACAAAGGGGCGGTGATATGGGGGCGTTGGTCTTTGAGGGTTTTCTTGAGGTTCGGGGCAACAGGGAGCCTTTGTTTTCAACATCAGATCGTCAATACGCCTTTGACATGGCCAGCGTTGCAAAGCGCGCAAGTGGCGGCAGGGGTGAGGTGGTAATGTTTATTGTGGAGGGTGGTTGCATCCTGAATGAGGTGTTGGATTGGGAGCATCCTGACTTTCCAAGGGACAGGCTCCGGCTGCCTCTGATGAGTGAGTGATGCAAAGCACATGGGACTACACCACCAGCCCCGTTGCTTGGTCCTACAAGCAGGATCGCAGCTTTGCATCCTTCATCATCGGCCCGGTTGGATCGGGCGCGGAGATCATTGATCAGAATTTTCCCCAATACCAAGGCGTCCGCCTTACCTCGGCCGAAGTTCTCATTCACTACCGTGGGGCCACGCAAAACGTGGACTGCCCCATTGAGGTGATCCCGGCCGCTGGCCGTTTCTGGATCATCAACCCGTGGATGGAGAACCTAGTGGCGCTGTCCAAGGTGGACGCGGGAACCATAGACATGCAATCCTTAACCTATACCGCGAAGCGATGGGGGTTTAATATGGCTAAATCTGTCGAGCCGATTGTTCCGAAAAATATGACCCTAAACGAGGTTATTGCCTACGATGGGCTGCGCAAAGCTCAGTTCTTAGCGCATCAAACGGCAAGTAAGGCCGGATGGTATAAAAACCCAGAGACGGGCGAAAATATTCAGCGCAATTTTGGCGAAGTTGTGGCGCTTATGCATTCTGAACTTTCAGAGGCGCTAGAGGCCGACCGCAAAGGGCTTTTTGATGACAAGCTGCCCCATAGGGACGGTCGGGAGGTTGAGTTTGCAGATTGTATCATTCGCATTCTTGATACCGCCGATGCGCTAGGCCTTGATTTAGCTGGAGCGTTCATTGAAAAAAACAGATTTAACAAAACGCGTTCTGATCACAAAATTGAAAATCGCGCAAAAGGAGGTAAAAAATATTGATGGCTGGATCTATTAACAAGGTGATCCTCATTGGCAACCTGGGCCGCGACCCAGAGATGCGAATTTTCAACAACGGGGGCAAGGTATGCAAATTGCGTATCGCTACGTCCGAGACTTGGAAAGACAGCCAAACTGGCGAGCGCCGCGAAAAAACAGAATGGCACTCAATCGCCATCTTCCAAGAAGGGCTTGTTCGCATTGCCGAGCAATACCTACGCAAAGGCTCAAAAGTATACATTGAGGGCAAACTGCAAACGCGCAAGTGGTTAGATCAATCCGGTCAAGACAGGTATTCAACTGAGGTTGTTCTGCAAGGATATGACGGCGTTTTGACCATGCTCGACGGTCGCAGCGAAAACGGGGGCGCGCCATCCTATCAGGATCCGCCCGCCCGCTCAAACGACCTTGATGAAATCCCGTTCTAATGGTATATATTTACATATACCATTTTGGTGGGGGCGAGCGTGCCAAATGTATGTAAAATTTGCGGGGTGACTGACACAGACGCCCCGTTTTATTCTGGGGTTTCAAGTAGGTGCAAAAAATGCCACAAAGCTAAAACACGCGAAAATCGCGCGGCAAATGTAGAATACTATCGAGCTTATGACGCGAAAAGGTATCAGCAAGACCCGAGGGTAAAAGAAAGGCACAATCGCTATGCGTTAACCGATGCAGGAAAATCATCATTGGCAAAAGCCAGGAAGAAATGGCAAGAAGCAAACCAAGAAAAGCGCGCGGCGCATGTTATCTTGGGGAACGCCGTTAGGGACGGAAGGGTTTTAAAGCCAAAAAAATGTCAAGAATGTGGTGCGCGCGGAACGATACACGGGCATCACCACGATTACGCAAGGCCGCTAGACGTAGAATGGCTTTGTCCAAAGTGCCACAAGAAACGGCACAACCATTAATCCCATTTTAACTCAACGCCTGCCGCTCACTGATGCGGGCAAAACAAAGAAAGGCAGACATGACTGCGCCTATGCATGCACAGGGCGCGCTACCAACAATCGCCTCGGCGCATAGCCCGCGTTGGGGCAACCACAGAAAGGAAAAACCATGGGTTATACATTAAAAATAGGCGAACTCGAAATGCAGTATTGGCAGGACGAAGACAGGCCTGAAATTCATCTGTCGGCCAAGAGTTTTAATCATGACGACGCCCCCGCATTTGGCGAACCAACAGACGGACAAAGCCAGCGCTGGCCGTCTTACAGATCGTGGCGCGAGTTCACTATAAAGGCTGGACTGCACGCCCTGTTTTACGGAACGGAAGAAGGCTCAAAAGAGTTGGTGCGTGATGACGCTTTAATCGCCGCGCATCCCGGTTGCGTTCCGCTAACAGAGCGACACCGTGCCGAAGTGAACACAGCACTTGAGCGCTGGAAGAAAAAATACCCCGACGCTACTCCAACATATGGAAGGCCCGCACCGGAAGGCGTTTGCAGTTTTACGTGGCACGACAAAGAAAACCCCGAAGAAAACTCTTATATGTGCCGCCTAGTATGGTTGCATTATTGGGTTAATTGGGCGCTGGATAACTGCCACAGGCCAGTTTTTGAAAACAGTTGAGGAAAGGAAAGCAAACCAATGACTGAACTAGACAAAACAATTGAGGATTGGCGCGAGCATGGAACGCCGAGGCCGTGGATCACATACCAACGTAACGGCTCAAGCCATATTCATTTTATATCCAAACCCAATAGGGCGATGCCTTTGGCAAGGACCGAACCGATGCCGATCAAGTATCAATGCGAAGAATGGCGGGCGTCAAACGCGGGCTTCATAGCCGCCGCCCCCGCAATGGCTGACGAGATCGGTCGATTGAAATCCCGCATTGCTGAGTTGGAGGCAAAGCTATCTAATGCGATGGAGGCGCTTCGTCTTATTGATGAAACCATCTCTTGGGAATAAATCCAAGCGACTACGATCACCAAGAAGTGTGCGATATGAACACAAATTGGTGTGAGGTGAAGAACATAGTTTATGATGTTCTGGCGGGATGCAAGGGAAAACAGAACAAACAAAGTCTTGATAAACCGCGCATTTTTGGCGTAAATTGAGAAGGCAAAGGAAGGGAAAGCCATGCAAATCAGAACAGTTAAAGTCGCAGACTTTGGCGGCGTAAGTCACGCAGAGCCGATTGCGCAACAGATTTCATTGCCATGTGAGCCTTGGGAAAACCCATCGCCGCGCACGTCGTATCAGCGCCGCCCAGAGTTTTGGGCGTTGGTTGAAAAGGTCAAGCGCAGGCTGACGGAAACACCGACAGAAGCCGCAGTCATTGCCAGATTGATGCGCGCTAGATCGTCTGACGTTTCGCGCGCGTTGTATTGCCTAGCGGAACAGCGCGAGGCCGTTAGGGAAATGTCAAAGACAGGTTGCGCAATCTTGTATCGGAGGGCGTAAGATGTCGCGATGGAAAAGAACGACAAGCGAAACTGTTTCGATGGTGGGAATGGACGCTTTGACAGCCGTTAAGGCAATTATGAGCCAAAACCCAAAAGAGAGAACGCGCAAAGATATCAGAACGGCGGCTCTGGACCGCAAGCTAAAGTTGAGGCTGAACCAAATCCAAGTTGCGCTTGATTGGTACAAGCAAGAAGGCTTTATCGCTTCGGAGCAGGTTTGCGATCTTATTGTTTATAAGTGGGTGGCTAAGACATGACACTTTCGGAAGAAATCAACAAGATGATGGGCCAGCATAACCGCATGTACGCGCAAACGCTTGCCGAAAACTTAGGCCGCGACATCAACGAAATCTGCGCGGTTGTCCGGCAGATGCCCGACCTAAAACTGCATGAGGTCACGCTGACAATCACCAAGCGTGGTCCAGAGCATGACGATCCGCACGACGAAATAACGGGGGTTCCGGTATGACTGACCTGACAAAAATCACAACGCCACTTGCTTTGCTGGATGGTAAAACAAGGAAAGCTCTAAAGGCACACGGCGGGCCTTATGAGGCTTGGTCCCAAAATTGGTGCAAAAAATGGTATTTTATAAACGGTACTCCATCTAATTGGAATTCGAATACTGTTTATCGCGTTGCGCCGAACACCAAAGACAGCATCAACTGGGACCATGTGGCTAACGAGTTTATTTGCATGGCGAGGGATGATAACGGCAAAGTTTATGCTTACACCAATAAACCAAATTGCGGTGACAAAGTTTGGAGCGAGCCTGGCGATATAGATAGTTGTGCAGGAGTTGATATTTTAGCCAGCTACAGAGTTGATATTTTAGCCAGCTACAAGCGCGGAACATGCGATTGGAAAGACAGCCTAGTGTTTCGTCCAGGGCATGAGCCAAAAGAAGAACAGAACGATGATTAAGATTGCACTTTTTGCAGCGGTGCAAATCGTGCTGTATTTTCTAACTGCCTATATCGCTTGGGATTTGGCGTGGGTTGTTAGCTTAGGTGAAGAAGTGGCTGAGTTGCGGTTTGTAACGGTTTCTCTTTGGGCGTTAGCTTCTACCTGCGCTTGCCTATTTATCTGGCATCTGTAAGGCCAATCAATAAAACGCTTGACCCATCCAGAAGCACACGATAGCGTAAGCATACGAACTGAAACTTCGTTAGATTCTCTCTCCTACTAGCCCCGCTTTATGTGGGGTCTTTTTTTTGGGTGGCGCGAGGTGTAAAGTAAGGGCATGAAAAATAAAGTTCCCGACTATAAACAAGCATTAGTGGCCGATCTCATTCCATACGCGCGCAACAGCCGCACGCATTCGGATGCACAGATTTCAAAGATTGCAGCGTCGATTAAAGAGTTCGGCTTTCTTAATCCAGTTATTACAGATGGGCAAAACGGCATCATAGCGGGTCATGGGCGCGTGCAGGCCGCGCAACGGATCGGAATGGACGAAGTGCCAACGCTCGAAGCCGCGCACTTGTCAGAAGCCCAGAAGCGCGCTTACATCATCGCAGACAACCGCCTGGCGCTTGATGCGGGTTGGGACGATGAAATGCTGCGCGTTGAGTTCATGGATCTGGAAGCCGCTGATTTTGACTTATCGCTCACGGGCTTTGAATTGGACGAAATTTCGGCACTTACAGCGAACGAACCTGCCGAAGGGCTTACCGATGAAGACGCAGTGCCGGAAGCGCCAGAAGACCCCGTGACGGTTGAAGGCGATGTGTGGTTGCTTGGGCGTCATCGTTTGATGTGCGGGGATAGCACCAGCATCGATGCGGTTGAAAAGCTGATGGATGGAATGAAGCCAAACGCGGTATTTACTGATCCGCCTTATGGAATTGGCCTTGACAAAGAAGGGCAGAAACTTGGCAAAAGTCAAGCATATGGCGCAGTATTAAACGACCATAGCGGGGAGGTGGCAAAAGACGCTTTTGCTTTGGCAGTTTCTATGCGTGTTCCAGAATTGTATTTTTGGGGGGCAAATCATTATTCGTCATGCTTGCCGGATTCTTCGTGTTGGATAGTTTGGGACAAGCAAGGCGGAAAGTCGGTCACCTATGCAGATTGTGAACTTTGCTACACCAACATTGAAAAGCCTGTCCGAATGTTTACCCATATTTGGGATGGTTTTCGTCGTGATACTGAAAAAGGCGAAAAAAGAGTTCACGCTAACCAGAAGCCGGTCGGTCTGTTTGTTGATATTTTTTCAAAGTTCAATATGGGCCAGGTCGTCTTTGACATGTTTGGCGGTTCGGGTTCAACGCTGATGGCCGCTGAGAAAACAGATCGCGTGTGTTATATGGCTGAATTAGATGCGCGTTATTGCGACGTGATAATCAAACGCTGGCAAGCCTTCACAGGCCAAGAGGCAACGCACGAAGCCAGCGGCAAAACCTATGCGGAGTTAGGCAATGGCAGGACGTAAACCGCACAAGCCGACCGACACAAATAGGCAACTAATCAGCCTTCACGCAACCGTGGGAACGCCGCGCGCAATCATTGCCGACATTATTGGCATCGATGAAAAAACAATGCGCAAATATTACCGCGAAGAACTTGACCAAGCGACGGCCAAGGCAAACGCAACAATCGGCGGCGCGCTGTTCAACAAGGCAAAGAACGGCGACACAGCCGCGCAAATCTTTTGGATGAAGACCCGCGCACGTTGGCGCGAAACCAACGACCTAAACCTGACATCGGAAGACGGCAGCATGTCGCCCAAGCCCGCGCTGGACATGTCAAAGCTAAGTGACGAAGCGCTCAAGGAAATAGTAGAGACATTTGGCACTGAACCTGACGCCTGATAGCGCGCTTGATGCGGAGCGGGAACTATGCAGGCGGTCCTTTCCGTATTTCATCCGCAGGGCGTGGTCTTCAATCATACCAGACCGCTTGCAATGGAACTGGCACATTGACGCCATAGGCGAACACTTGCAGGCGGTGCAGCGTGGCGAGATAAACCGCCTATTGGTGAACGTCCCGCCAGGTACGTCAAAAAGCACAATCATCGGCGTTAAGTTTCCGGCTTGGCTATGGGGGCCAGCGGGCGACCCGTCGCATAGGTACATAGGCGCGGCGCACGAACAGGGCCTTGCGGTCCGAGATAACCGCCTTATGCGCGAACTGGTGCTTTCTCCTTGGTATCAACGCCTATGGCCTACGTCGCTCAAGGGCGACCAAAACGAAAAGCTTTACTTCGAGAACGATAGCCGAGGCTTCCGGCAAGCTTGCGCGGTCAAAAGCATGACAGGCCGCAGGGGGCATACTGTGGCTTGGGATGACCCGCTTTCCCCGGAAAAGGCGAGCAGCCCAACCGAGCGCGAAACCGCGTTGCGCGTCTTGTCTGAAACCGTGCCGACCCGCTTAAACGATCCGGCCACGTCTGCAATCCTTGTAATTATGCAAAGGCTGCACGAAAACGACCCATCCGGCCACATCCTAGCATCAGAACTTGGCTATGAGCATGTTTGCATCCCAATGGAGTTTGAGCCTAGCCGCAGGATATACACATCAATTGGCTGGACGGATCCGCGAACAGAAGAGGGCGAATTACTCGACCCTGTGCGCTTTCCGCAGCACGTCATTGACCGGGACAAGAAGGCGATGGGGTCTTACGCATGGGCGGGCCAGATGCAACAAAGGCCATCGCCAATGGGCGGCGGCATCTTCAAAGACGAATGGTGGCAGTATTACAAAATCGCCCCGGCGATTGAATGGCGCGCAATCTATGTGGACACAGCGCAAAAGACCAAGCAGGAAAACGACTTCACAGTTTTTCAGTGTTGGGGCCGATCAAAAGAGGGTCGCGCTATCATGCTAGATCAGGTTCGAGGCAAATGGGAAGCGCCCGAATTGCTGGTGCAGGCCCGCGCATTCTGGGCAAAGCACAAAGACAGCCATCCCGCGCCATTGCGCGCCGTCAAGATTGAAGACAAGGTAAGCGGAACGGGTCTAATCCAGACGCTCAAGCGCGAAGGTGGCGTGCCTGTGGTGGCAATCCAACGTGACAAAGACAAGCTGACACGGGCGCTAGATACGGTCGCTTTTATAGAAAGCGGCAACGTGCTACTACCAGAGCAAGCGTCTTGGCTATCTGATTTTTTGGCCGAGGCTTCCGTATTTCCAAACGGGGCGCACGACGACCAGATTGACCCCGCTATGGATGCGATAACGGATATATGTCAACAGCGAGCCGAGGTTCGCGTTAGAGGGCTTTAATATGGGTTTTTTTGACTTCATGCGGGCGCAGCCAGCGGAGACAAAGGAAAGCCAAGCGCAGTGGGTTCACGTTGTCAGCCCCGGTCAACCTGTTTGGACGCCGCGCGATTACGAACACTTTGCCAAAGAAGGCTACATTGAGAACGTGGTTGCTTATCAGGCAATCAACAAAATTGCCGAGGCGGTTGCATCTGTGACTTGGGAAGCGTTTAGGGGCGAAACAAAACTAACAAAAGCGCCAATACTTGATTTGATGACTAAGCCAAACCCAACTCAATCAGGGCCTGAGCTTATTGAACAGTTTACGGCGTACTTGATGATTGCTGGCAACGGATACCTTGAGGGGCTAACCGTTGGCGGCGAAACGCGTGAGATTTACGCGCTGCGGCCCGACAAGATGAAGATTGTTCCTGGCTTGCGCGGTATGCCTATTCGCTACGAATACGGCGACGGGGCAAAAAAACAATGCTGGGACGTTGACCCAGACACGGGCAAGTCAGACATTCATCATCTAAAGCTATTTCACCCAACAAATTCTTGGTATGGCCTAGCGCCGACCGAGCCAAGCGCGTTTTCCATTGATCAACACAACGAAGGCATGAAGTGGCAACAAGCCCTATTGCAGAACAGCGCCCGCCCTTCCGGCGCGCTTGTGGTTGACGCGCAAAAGGGCGATTTGAGCGATGATCAATTTGAGCGGGTCAAAGCGCAGGTTGAGGCGCAATATTCCGGCGCTTCCAACGCGGGCCGTCCTATGTTGCTTGAAGGCGGCATGAAGTGGCAGGCCATGGGCCTCTCGCCGTCTGATATGGGCGTGATTGAAAATAACAACGCGGCGGCTCGAAACATCTGCCTTGCGTGGGGCGTTCCTCCTCAGCTTTTGGGCATTCCTGGCGACAACACATATTCAAACTATAGACAAGCCCGCCTTGCGTTTTGGGAAGACACGGTCATGCCGCTTCTTGGCAAGCTTGGCTCGTTCATGTCGCGCCACTTCACTGATGGCGAAATTGCATTGCGGCCAAACCTCGAAAAAATCCCGGCGATTGTAGACCAGCGGGAAACCTTGTGGAAAATGGTTAAAGAAAACGAAAACCTAACCGTGAACGAAAAGCGCGAGACTATGGGATATGAGCCGGTGCAAGGCGGCGACGTGTTGCTAGTGCCAATGTCGCAAATTCCATTGGATGAGGCTGGCATGAGCGCGGCGCGCGGCGAAGAGCCAACAGACATTGAGGAAGCAAAGGCGCTGGCGCTTTCCGCAGGCTACGGCGATCTGTATAAATGAAAAGAACGCTTTCCGGCGTCCCCATGCACCGCGAGCGGCAAGCGCAATTGCGCATTCTGGACCGATTAGAAGCGCGTCATGGGCGCAAGTTTCGGGCAGAGATACGCAGGGCCAGTGCAGCGATGATTGCGGCCTATCGGGCAACCGGATCAATGCCCGCCCTGCCAGAAGACCATGAAGGCAAAATGCGCACAATCTATCTTGCGCTTGCGATTGATGCCGTGTCAGCATTTGGCGGGCGTATTATTGACCAAGCCAAACATGCGGGGCTTGGTTTGGAGCGCAAGTCATTCGTGGATTTGTTTCAGCGGATTGCGCTTGATTTTATTCAAAGCGAAATGATTAGACGCCGCATTGCAATGGTATCGCAGACCACACGACAGCAAATCGTTGACCAAATTATAAAAGGGCAAGAGAACGGCCTAAGCGTTGATGAGATTGCCCGCTTAATCACCGACCGCTTGCCTAGCTTTACCAAGTTTCGCGGCGCGCTGATTGCCAGAACGGAAACGCACGCAGCGGCAAACACCGGAGCGTTCGAGGTGGCAAAGCGCACGGGGTCGGAATACAAAAAAGAATGGATCAGCGTTGAGGACGAACGCACTCGCGACTTTGGCGAGGGCGACCGCGAGCAGGACGAATTTAACCATCGCGAAATGGATGGGCAGATTAGACAGCGGGAACAGCCTTTTGATATGCGGCACAAATCAGGCGATATTTTTAAGATACAGTTTCCCGGCGCTCCTGCTTTGGCTAATGGCGCGCCATCACCTGGCGGGGCTGTTATCAATTGCCGTTGCGCGGTTGGTTATTTTCTGGACATCTAAAGCGTTATAAGGGGGTTTATAGACCTTAATCGCCTCGCGTGATAAAAAACCTTTAAATTTTGCGGGGCGTTCTATGGAAAAATTAAACACAGCCTTTGAATTTAAGAAATTGCCGGATGATGACGGCGTATTTGAAGGTTATGCGTCCGTTTTTAACGTTGTTGATAATGGCATGGACGTTGTCGCGCGCGGGGCATTCACCAAATCGCTTGCAAATCGCAAGCCCAAGATGCTTTGGCAGCACGAAATGGACCAGCCGATTGGCGTTTGGGACGAAATGCAAGAAGATGAGCGCGGGCTATACGTTAAGGGCCGCATTTTGAAGGACGTGCAGCAAGGCCGTGAAGCCATGGCGCTAATAAAAGCGGGTGCGATTGACAGTATGTCGATTGGCTACATTACAAAGTCATCAAGCGAGCAAGGCGGCGGGAATATTCGCCAACTTGACGAGGTGGATTTATTTGAGATCAGCCTTGTTACCTTTCCCATGTTGGATGACGCCAAAATCACGGCGGTCAAGTCCATTCAAACAATTCGAGATTTTGAAAAAACCTTACGGGACGTTGGGTTTTCTCAGAAAGAGGCCAAAGCCATTGCGGCTGACGGCTACAACGGTCTGGCAGATCATCGGGACGATGTGGCGCGTGTGACTGACACCGAAGGGCAAAAGGCCCTTATGGATCAACTCAGACAGCTACAGGAGACGCTACAAAATGTCTGATGAACTTGATATGAAGATGATTGCAAAGGCCGTCGAAGATGTGAACAAAGCATGGGAAGCTGAAAAGTCCGCCCGTGATGAAATCGCAGCCGAAGTTAAAAAGCTTGGCGCAGCAATGCCTGAAACCGAAGCCAAACTTGCGAAGATTGCCGAAGACCTCGACAAAGCGCAGCGAGTTGCTGACGAAGCGGTCCTTGCCGCTAAGCGCGCGTCAAATGTTGTTTGCAATGAGCGCGGCGACATTGTGGACATGGAAAAGCTGATGGCTGAAAAGACCGCAGCCTTTGACCGCCAAATTAAGTCTTTCGGCATCACTGCACCAAACGCAGACGGCGAAGCGCTGGACGGCTACAAGACCGCAGAGCAAGCATACTGGCGCAAAGGTCTTGACGTTATGTCAGACGCAGAGCGCAAGGCGCTTTCTGTTGGTGGTGACGCGAACGGCGGCTTTGTTGTAAACCCTGATATGTCTGGCCGCGTGGTGCAGAAGGTGTTTGAGACTTCGCCAATGCGCGCCTATGCGTCGGTGCAGGTTATTTCGACCGATGCTCTGGAAGGTTTGTTTGACCTTAACGAAGCTGGTTTCGGTTGGGTTGAAGAAACTGGCGCACGCGCTGAAACTTCAACGCCAGATCTCGGCAAGTATCGCATCCCCGTTCACGAAATGTTTGCAAAGCCAACGGCTACCCAAAAGCTGCTTGACGACGCAGAGCTTGACATGGAGGCATGGCTTGCTGGCAAGGTTGCCGACCGTTTTGCCCGCGCTGAAAATGCTGCATTTGTTAATGGCGACGGCGTATCAAAGCCTCGCGGGTTTTTGACTTACGATGCAGGCACTACACTTCCAGGCCAAATCCAACAGCGCAACTCTGGCGCAAGCGGCGCATTTCCCTCCGCGGCAGGCGGGGGTGACGTGCTGATTGATGCGCTTTACGACCTTAAAGCGCCTTATAAAGCAAACGCCACCTGGGCTATGAGCCGCGCAACTAGCAAGCTAGTTCGCAAGTTAAAAGATACCACCGGCGATTACTTGTGGACGCCGGGCATTGCTGCGGGTCAGCCTGCAACGCTTCTTGGCTATCCGGTTGCATCGTTTGAAGACATGCCAGATCCGGCAGCTGGTTCTCTATCCGTTGCGGTTGCTGATTGGGCGCAAGCTTATCAGATCGTTGATCGCATCGGCATTCGGACGCTTCGCGATCCATATTCCTCCAAGCCTTACATCGAATTCTATTCGACGAAGCGCGTTGGTGGCGACGTGGTCAACTTTGAAGCAATCAAGCTAATTAAACTGGCCGCATAAGCCGACAATCACCGAAAACGAAAAGGCCCCCAAAGCGGGGGCCTTTTTCTTTGCTAAAACGGCGGTTCTTCGCCTTTAAAAGATGGTTTCCAGATAACCTCAACGCCGTGCATCTGGCGGATATACTCAACAAGACGGTCTGACCATATGCTGTTAGCCATCCTAAACTTCAATCATGCGCTCAAGCACGCCAATCGGATCAACCTTTTGCCAGAAATCGCGGTGGGCAGCGCAGACAGCGGCGTAAGCAGCGTCGTAGGCGGCGCAAGCAGTGTCGTAGTCGGCGCGGGCGGCAAAGGAGGCAGCGCGGGCAGCAGCGGCGGCTAAGCTCGCGCCGTAGCAGCGGGCGGCAAAGGATGCGTCTGAGGCGGATTCATATGTGCGCTGCTCGCACATTATTCGCCACTCATCGCCAAAACCCTTTTTATCAGCATCCGTCTGCAATTGCGGCAACACTGTTCCCCACATCCAATCCATCAATACCGCCAAACGCTTTTCTTCTTTCTCACGTCCCGTTCCCGGCGCTGTCATTAGCATTGCTCGGTAGCGGTCGCTGTTGCGCATGTCGTCCGGCATCTGATCTTGAAGGTTGATAATCGCTTTGCCGAGCACCTCAGACATGCAGTCTGGTGTGTTGTCAGTTAGCCTGCCGTCGATTGCCAAATTGATCGCGGCAATGCTGCACGCGCTTTCCTTCGTGCCAAGCCCTCTAGGCAAAGTGTGGCTCTCAAGATATTGTTTGAGGTTTGCGGCGTGTTCGTTTGTCCAAAGCATATCGTTTCCTTTCTTTTCCGTCAACTTGTGCCCAGCTCATGGGAGGGCGCGGAAGTCATATGCGTTACTCACTGTTCCTCGTCCCCCTTACGCAAGATGGACAGAATTCGTTCAAGTTCGTCTGCGGACAGTGAGTTAATTCGAGAATTCATGCGCCGCGCCATAAGCCCGGCGGTATCGCGTTCGAGGTCGGTGCTGGCTTCTAGGGTGAACGCCTTGCGCGAACGATCGGCTGCATTGCGAAGCGCATCAGCCGTTTCACCCACAAGACGGTAGGTTTTGATCACGAGTTCTTCAAACCCGGATGGGGGCGATTTCTTTCCAGTTTCGACCGCCGATACAAAGGCGGACGATTTTTCAAGACGTTTGGCCATATCCAGCAGACGTTCGTCTTCGTCTATTCGGATTTTTCGCAGTTCCTTCCCAATTGCTGTTGTTGTCATAGTCGCCCTCCTTTTGTGGTTAACGAAAGGTATCATGCGTGGATCACAGCTCCTATCCACAACCTACACATAAAAAACTTGGCCGCAACCATTGTTTGTGGTGTATAGGCAAAAAACTTAGCGCGTGGTAAAGGGATGCACGGGTTGATACCTGACCCGTCTAGTTACTCGCGACTTAAGGGGTTTACAAATGCGCGATTTAGTTTCTACCGCCCAAATGGTCCATCTGGGCAATGTTACCGTCTCCAACGGCACCGCAACTTCTGCATATGCTGATCTGCAAGGTTTTGACGGCGCGACTATCGTTGTCGTTGCCAACGGTATTGTCGCCGCAGGCAACGACGGTTTTACCGTTACTCTGCAAGAAAGCGCCGACACCGCCGCCAACTCCGCGGCAATCGTTGATGCAGCAAACACTGTTGGAGGGGCCAACACTGTAACAGTCACCTCGGACGACGCTGACAACACCATTGCAGGCGAGTTCGGCTATCTTGGCAGCAAGCAATACGTCGGCATTACCGTCACCGGAACAACTGGTTCAAACGCTGACATTTCCGTATATGCTTGCCTTGGCAAGCCAGCCCAAGCGCCAACGACCTTTATTGGAACGGCAGTCACCCGCACCTAATAGGCGGCACATTGCGAATTTTTGGGGCGGGGGTTATCCTTCGCCCCATATTTATTTGGAGGCACGGCTTGGTGGACATGACATTTTCAGTGACAAATATGCCTGATGGCGTAATTTTGGCCCTGCCCAATCAAGATCCGCTTTTTATCCCTAGCGAGTTGGTTTCAATTGTATCGGACACGATGCTTGCAACGCAAGGCTATGCTAACGCGTCTGGGCTGGACTTTGACAACCTAGAAGAGCTAATGCGCCCCAAACTAACGCTAATTGACGGCGGCAAAAAAGATAAAGATTAAGGGTCAATAGCGCCACAATCGGCAACGTGCTACATTTTCAAAATGAGGTTTAACAATGGCAGAAACGCAGGCAAAAATTATCAATCGGTTTGGCTACCGATGCGCACCGGACGGACACACGGTTGAGGAATTTAATTTAGGTGAAATCGTTGAAGGACAAATTGCTATTTGGGCCGTTGATGAAAACGCAGCGATTTGGATCAAGCCAAAAGACAAACCAATTGAAACCGCATCACCGCCCGCGCTCGAAGCTAAAATTGAAACCGCAACGGAAACAAAGCCGCGCCGCGCGCGAGGCAGACCAAGAAAGGCAGACAAATGAGCCTGCGCGTTCCTGTTCGAATAACGGCCTTTCGGGGCCACAAGCAGACGGTTGCGCCGAATGGTGAGCCTGTAACCGCAGATGAACTACGCACGCACTTGCGCGAAACCGCTACGGGCTTGCCGGACAGTGAAGCGATCGCATTCATTGCCGAGGCCCGCACGTGGATTGAACAGCAAACAAATATTGCCATGATGACGCAAACTTGGCTTGTGGCAATGGACCGATGGCCTAGCGCGCGTGAACAGTGGTGGGACGGCGTGCGCCAAGGCTCAAGAAGTGAGCTTTACGGGCCGCAAAGTTACAGCGACATTACTTTGCCCCGTTATCCGCTTCAAAGCATTTCTGGCGTCAACGTATACGACGAAGACGGCAACGCAACGGCTGTTTCAGTCGCAACAGTGTTTGACGTTGACACCTACAGCACACCGGGACGCATGAACCTAAAGCGCGGGCAAACTTGGCCAATTGCGCTGCGCGCAAATAACGCCATAGAGGTCACTTACGTTTCCGGCTATGGTGCCGCTTCGGACGTACCTGCCCCGCTGGCGGGCGCTGTGAAGCGGCTTGCGGCTCATCTTTACGCGCACAGGGGCGACGGGTGCGAAATGGATGACGCCTGGAACAAGAGCGGCGCAAAATCAATGGTTGATAGCTACAAGCTAATTCAAATATGACAAATTTTGAGCAAACTTTGAGCGCTGAAAGCTGGACCGAAATTTTGAGCGGCGGTTCTGTCATCGCGTTTGATTTGGTCGCAAGCCCTTCAATTTTTGTTTACATGACCGAGAGCGACACGCCGCCAGACGTAAACGCCAAAGGAAACGAGGTGCTTTCCTATCCTTCGGGCTGGGATTACGTTGCCGAGGGGTTGCCGTCTAATCAACGCATTTGGGCGAAGGGCGAAAACATCATTCGCGGCATAAGATGAACAACGGGAAGCAAATAAACGCGGCAAGCGGGGTTGGATCGGCAGCGCTTAAAAACCCTGTTTTCACATATTCAACTTCGACAAAGGTTTTGTCTTCTATTGCGTATGACAACGGGTCAAAGACCTTGGCATATAACACCGATGGCACATTAAACACGCTTACGACAACGATTAGCGGCGTTACGACGACAAAAACACTTTCCTACAACGCAGACGGCACTTTAGCGTCAATTACTGAGACTTAGGTGAAACATGGCACTGATAACCGACCCCGACGACCTTAACCAAGGCACCGAAATCACAATTGACACGTCAGGCCAAACGATTGCGCTTGCCGTGGCTGGCAACTTGTCAAACGACGGGGTGACGGGGCAGGCGCTTTATTCGTTTCTCAAGGAGGAATGGAAAAACGACGCTTCATTGATCCCATACCCTTTCCCGATGGTTTCAATTACGCCGGAACAGTTCGAATTTATTGAGGATTGGGTGCCTGCGAATGATACGACGCGGAACCTAATTCGCACGGCGGGTTGGCGTGAAATCACGGCGGCGGATGCTGTTGAGCGCGAATATATGGGCATTATATCGCTCGGCAACATTGATGGGGCCGATACGCCGTATTTTGCCTTTAGCAGCGACAGCGCAAAGACTGATTTTGACTTTGCAGGCACGATCAACCAGGCCATTCAAACTTTTGGCGATGCGTCAAACGGCAACTTTGACAAGCGGTCTGACACGCTGACGGTTTATATCCGAGCGCAGGGCAAAACCTACGGGTCGGCAACCTCGACCAGCATCGGCCTGACGGGTCTAAATTACATTGCAAACCGTTTTCCGCTTGCTGAGGCCGCAGACAGTAAGATTTCCGCTTCTGACAGCGACATTGCGACGACTGCGCCTTACACGGGCATGTCTATCACTTACGGCGCAACGACGCGGTCAATCGGTGGCGTTAGCTACAACTTCAACGTGATTGTAGACGGTAACAACGGCACCACACAGCAAATCTATGAGTTTGTGCAATACAGCTTGCGGCAATCGTCAGACATTGACGACGGTGCCGGGACGCAAGTGGGCCAGCTTGCAGACAGTCTAATGAACTTTCAGGGCGACACGCTCAAGACGACAACGGGCGTTGCAATTGACAACTTCCAAGCAAGCGACAGAAACAACCTGGTGTTCACGGACACGGGCGGCACAGAACGCACATTCCCATTCTTGGCAACCGGAACAATCAGCTTCAACGCAAACCTTGTGAACGACAGTGACGCGATTTACCGCATGTTCTTCACAAGCGGGTTCGGCACTGGTTCGGCAATCCTAGTTGACGACAACAGCGGCACAGACATCAGCGGATCCGTAGGCGGTGCTTCAAGCGTTGCGTTCGATTTTGACTATGATGGCAACACGCAGGGCGGGCGCACGGCTGGCACTGACGCTGCCGTCACTGTGGTTGCAATCGGTCTTGACGGTGCGCAATATGTTTCCGCGACAGCCACTATTGCCCGCGTTACGGGACAGAACATCTCACTTGTTGCTCCGCTTGAGCGTAACTACGACAACTCTTAAGGACAGTACATGAGCTTTAGTTATTCAGGTGGAGTTATTACGCAAACCGGAACTGATACTGACTTGTCCGGGCTGTCTGGTTTAACTGGTGTCACAGTTACTAGCTACTCTTCGCGATACGAAATCTATGACATTGGAACCAATCGGCTGGACATTGAGGGTGATTTAACGATTAACCCTGAAAATAATATGTTAATCAGCAATGCACCAACCGCAGTAATACCAAACATGGCTGTCAATGTGAGGGCAAATGCAACGCTGACTTTAGGCGTGAAAACAACAGTAGGCAGCGCCGTTAAATACACCACAGGCACTGCCATGATTTTGACAGAGCCGGGATCGTTAAATAATAACGGAAGTTTACATGTGGAATCTGACGGAACTTTAGAAGCGTTTGGCGCAACAATTCAGTTGGCAGGCCCGACTCGTGTTCGCAGTGGCGCATTTTTTACTTGTGAAGATTTGACGCTTGTTAATTGTAGAAACAACGCCACCCAATTTCGTATCGAAGCCATGACCTCTACAAACACAGCAAGAGTTTCTGTCACAGAAAATGGAATGACACTTAACGGTGATGGCTCCAACGACTCATGTCGTCTAACTACAACTGGCCAAGTGGCATTTCCTAGCGATGCTTTTGTGTTTAATTTTGTCCGAGCGCAATACCAACCTGCCGCAAGTGGCTACCCTCCACAGGTGTTTTTAAATTTTGACAACGGCAATAATGTAGATTCTGCTGACTTCGCGTATGCAGGAAGTGGCGGTGGCAATGGTACTACATTTAATGGAAACCTCGCAGATTTTAGAAACGTTGCTAAGCGTTTGCGATACACCAACGCCAACAAGAAAGGTGGATTTTGCAAAACCACTAAAAACGTCAACTTTGCTTTACAAGATTCCGAAGGTGCTGGACTTTCAACAGTTTCATATTATGCCGTAGACGTTGATAACGGTAGCAGGATAAATTTTAACAGCTTTGATTCTACTGCTGACATTGTGTATTCTGGCCAAAATGCAGGACCAACCTTGGCCATCACTGCAACTGTTGAATTTATGGCAGGTCGAAACACAACTAGATTTATCGACTCTAGGACCAACGCTGACGATACAATCCTCTTTCGTTTTATCAGCTACACAACTAACATCACATCAACGAGTCCAGTATTAATTGGGTTGAAAGATTTGGATGCTGTGGTGGTTAATGCAACAGATGCACTGATCTCAGAATCCAACCGTTCCACCGTTGATGCTTATACTGAGCTTGAGACATCAGCAAAGTTCTATGATCGCGCCAAGTCTTACTTGACGGCTAACTACGCTGGCGAGGCTGCAACCTTAGTTACACGATCAGGAAACGCGATTGACGCTGGTGCGTTTGACATTGTGATTGATGCCACTGCCGCCAGCGCTTTTGCATTGACTGGCAATACCATTACTATCAAAGCATCTGAATTTGTTGGTGACATTACAACTACTGGTGCTATCACGCTTTCTAACGGCGCAACTTTCATCGGTAGCTTTACCGATAGCATCGGCACCACATCTATCGCAACACTCACTCTAACAGGTCTACAGGCAAACAGCGAAGTTCGTGTATTTGATGCAGGAACTACAACAGAACTTGCGGGCGTTGAAAACAGTGGCACAACCTTTACTGCTAACATCTCAGCTTCAAGTGTGGACATTGTTGTTCATTCCCTTGGGTACGAATACCAAAAGATTGAAGGCGCTGACACGTCGGCCAATCTAACGCTGCCAATACAACAGCGAGTGGATCGAAATTACAGGAACCCGTGACATGGCTGATGCGACTTTTGACGGTGCAAACCTGCATATAACACTTCCAAGCATTGGCTCCTTTGACGCTCAGAAGGAGATTTATAGCGCGTGGAAAGAATGGATCCGGCAGAGCGACAACGCCAAATATCCACCCGCGTTTGATACAACGGGCGGCGACGTGGTCGGATCCGGCGAAACCGTCGCGCCATATTTCTTTTGCCGCAACGATTTGGGTTGGCGAATTAAGATGCCGCAAGCGGACGGCGAAATCGTGGTGGCGGGCAATTTGTTTCCGCGAGACCCAAGCGCGTCATTATTTGAACAAACGTCAGGCTATGACGCCTTCTTGCGGCTTGAGGTGTCGACCAGGGCGGTTGTGATTGAGCGAGGCACAAGCGGCTTGACCGACGCAGAGGCGGCGCAACTGGCGTTAATCCCGGCGCTACTATAGGCAAAGCGCCGTTTGTCGCGTATTATATGGCAACTTCGGTTAATTTTAAGTGATACGCCATGAGATGTTGCGACATGAAAGCGGGTTTGCTGCGCGAGCCTGTGACGTTTGAGAGATCCACCAAGGCAAGCGACGGCGCGGGCGGCTTTACCGAGGCATGGGTGGCTATTAGCGGCGCGCCTGACCGCGCACACTTCAAGGCATTGTCTGGCGCTGAAAGGTTTGCGTCTGACCGCATAGAGGCCACGACGCGAAACAGAATTGTGGTGCGATACTTCGCGGGCCTAAAGGAAAGTGACCGCGTTTTGATCCGCTCGCGTGCTTACAATATCCAGTTTATCGACAATATCGAAATGCGCGATATGTGGCTGCAAATTGACCTAGACGGCGGGCGGGCGGTCTAATGGGTGCGCGGCTTGACGGCATAAAGGGGCTAACTGCGGCGCTTGAGAATATGACGCCGGAAGTAGAACGTCAGGTCTCCATGGGCGTCAAGCAGGCGGGCGAGGAACTGCGCGCTGACATCATCAAGCGTTACAACCGAGGGCCAGCAAGCGGTCGCACATATCAGAAATACAGCCCGCGCCGCACACACAAGGCATCCGCGCCGGGGCAAGCGCCAATGACGGACACTGGTAGGCTTGCAAACGGCACGCGCACAAAGAACGCGGGGCGCTTGGCGGTCGAAGTGTATAACTTGGTGCGATATGCGTCTGTTTTGGAATATGGATCGCGGTTAATTAGGCCGCGCCCTGCATGGGTTCCGGCGACCGAAAAGATGCGCACGCGGTTCTATAAAATCATTGAGCATTACCTGAAAAGGGCCATGAAGTGAACGGCGACAATCTGCAAAAGGCTATTTATAACAAACTAACCGGCGACGAAACTTTAACGGCGCTAATTACGGGCGTATATGCCGACGTGCAGCAACCCGACGAGCCGGAAAGCGAATCCTTGTTTCCCTATGTGACCATTGGGCAAGATAACCTTGAGCGATGGGATACAAAAACTGATTTTGGCGTCAATGCGTTGTGTCAGATTGATGTTTGGAGCCGTCAAAACAATTATTTAGAAGTCAAAAAGATTGCATCAAACATTTACAGCGCTTTGCACGCAAAAAGCCTGACCATACCCGAAGCAGAGCACGTTTTAACGCGGGTTGAGAGCGAAGAATACACAATTGATGAAGACGGCCACACAAAGCGCGGCTTGATGCTTGTCCGCGTAATTTACGACGAAATTTAGGGTCTATCGCACTGTAAAGCGCCATGTGATAAAAGCGGGTCAATATAGGCTTGCTTTTAGGAGACTTACACAATGGCAGCGACGGCAGGGCGCAATTTGCGCATTAAGTATGACGCAGACGGCGCGGGCGGCAGTGCAGCCGTGGTGATAGCCGGGGCGCGGACTGAAAGCCTCACGTTCAACAACGAGGCGATTGACATCACCGACAAAGACGACGTTGGGGTGCGCACGCTTCTGGACGACATCGGCACGAAGTCAATGGATCTTTCTTGCGAAGGCGTTCTTGTTGACAACACGCTGATTGAACTGGCGCACGCTGCAACCACATCCGCAGCGCTTCACACTTTCGAGATTGAGATTGCGGGCATTCGCAAATACACAGGCTCGTTTTTCATCTCAAGCTTTGAGGCATCGGGCGCGGAAGGCACCGACCCCGTGACGTTTACGATGTCGCTGCAATCGTCTGGTGCAGTTGCGAGCGCTTCTGTATGAGCGTTTTTCGCGAAGCTGAAATTGAGTTGGGCGGGAAAACTTACACGGTTGTTCCGTCCAATCGCTTGCTGCGCCGCATTGAGAATGAAGTCTCGCTTGCGCGCATGGCCTTCAACTATGAACGCGGCGAGCCTCAAAACTCGCATCTGGCCTTTGTGATTGCAAAGCTTATCAACACTGACCCGACAGGCTTTGACATGACGGAAGATAAGGTCATGGGTGAGTTGATGCAAATGGAAGCGGCGACCCAGCTTCAAGGCATTTGGGGTGCTGTGTTCACAATATTAATGCCTCCGCCCAAAAAAAAAGACGCGGCGGAAAGCGACCCGAGCGAATAGATGATATCCCAGAAACATTTCATTGGGAAAATATGTTTCTGGAGGCCATCAACTGGGGGATTGCTCCGGGCGAGTTTTGGGACATGACGCTTGGCGAGTGGTGGGCCATTTACGACATGCACGAAAGCCGCGCGCCGTATGGGGCAACCAAAATGACCCGAGACGAAATTGACGATCTGTTAGAGTGGACGCTAAACGATGGCACTTCCCCCGCTTAAAATAAAAATCAGCGCCGACACAAAGGGCGTGCAGGCCAGCCTAGACCAAGTCGAAGCGGCGGTTGATGGCGTTGACGAAGCAACCCGAAAATATAACAGCACGCTTGCGAACCTTGCGCGGGCGTCAAAGTCGGGCGCGATTAGCGCAGACCAGCTTGCCGCGGCAACCGATGAAGCCGAGCGCAACTATAGGTCGGCGGCGAGTTCTGCGGCGGCGCTGACAGGCGCGCAGGTCACGGCATCACGGCAGGCGAAGGTTCTGGGCGGCGCAATGCAAGGGTCTTCGGCCCATACTGCCAACCTTGGCGCGCAGTTTAACGATATTGGCGTGATGCTTGCGGCGGGTCAAAGCCCGCTGATGCTTGCCGTTCAACAAGGTACGCAGATCAATCAGGTCATGGCGCAAATGGGCGGCGGCAAAACAGCGCTGCGCGGCCTTGCGGCTGGTTTCATGTCCATGGTCAACCCGATGAGCCTTGCGACTATCGGGATTATTGCGGGCGGCGCTGCGCTTATTCAATGGGGCATGTCGGCATCCGAAGCCAGCGAAGAATCTAAAAAGCTTGCAGAGCGAATGGAGGAAATTGAGGAAAGCGCCGATAATGCGGCAAGGGCGCTTGAGCGCGCTAGGCTTGGCATAACCAGCGAAGAACAGCGAATAAATGAAGCTTTAGTCCAGCAGCAGCGCGACCTTGACAATATGGCCCTGCGGCGAATGGGAAGCATCTCTTTAATTTCTGAAATAGAAGCGGAGATTGCCAACCTTCAAAGTCAATCGATACAAGAAAGCTCAATGCTCATGCAAGGCAAGCGCGCGCAGCTTGCCGCTGCAAAAGCGGCGCTTGAAAATGACGAAATGGCTTTGGCCGCTATTGGCGACCAAATGAAGGTTCTGCGGGACAATTTGGCGCTTGAGCGCGAAAGAGTTTCAAAAGTCAGGCTTTACAATGAGGGCTTGACGGACGCCACGATCAAATCAATGGAATTGGCCGGAATTGACATTTCGGGCGAAATATCACGGGCTGCGATTGAGGCCGCAAAGCTTGCGCAAAATTTAGGATTGTCCGTCGAGCAAGCACAAGCGGTCATGCGCATTCAAGCGGCGCTAAGAAGCGGAAGCGGCATTCCAGAGGGCGAGTTCGGCGGCACAATTACAACGCCAGAAGATGTAAGATTCCAAGGCACTATTATTGACGGATCGGACGTTGAGGACGATGGCGGTGGCGGCGGTGGCAGGCGCACAAATTCTGGCCTAACGTCGCTTGTAGACATGCTGCAAACCGAGCGCGAACAGCTTGCCGAGTGGTACGCCGAAAGCCAAGAACTGTTGCAAAACGCATCAGACGCAGAGCTTGCCATTCTTGGCGGCAAACATGAGGCCATGCAGCGGCTTGAAGCAGAACACCAAGAGCGAATGCGCGCTATAACAGACAGCGGCATGTCAAGCGCGGTGCAAACATATGAAAAATACGGCTCGCAAATCCTTTCTGGGCTTGGCGCAACTAGCCAGCAAATTGCGCTCATCAACGCTGCCGTGGGCGCGTCTCAGGCGCTTGCTGACCCATCAATCCCGTTCTTTGGTAAGTTTGCCGCTGTGGCGCAGGTATTGGCCGCAGGGCGCAGCTTGGCGAAACAGGCAGAAGCAGGGGGCCGGGGCGCGGCTTCGCCTTCTGGCGGCGTATCAGCGGCCCCAGCGGTTGTTTCGCGTGAGGTCAATGTTAATCTAACTGGAGGCGATGCTAGGTCGCAGGGCAATATCCGCGACCTAATTGAGCAGATTAACGAGGCCGTGGGTGACGGCGCGTCTCTCAATGTGAGGATGGCTTAAATGGGCGTTATATTTGAGAGCAATTATACGCTGCCGGGTTCGGATCAGCCACTTGCAAACGCCCGAATTGCGCACGCAAATACATGGTATGCGGGCGGCACAATCGCGGCGTCCAGCACCGCGACAGATTTTTTTGCATCGGGTCCAAACAATTCGCTGACCTATGAAAAATGGAAGCCAACAAGCGCAACTGCAACTTGGGAAACTGATTTGGGATCTCCGAAAGCAATTGATTATTGCGCAATCGCCGCTCACACAATGGGAACGAATGGCAACACGCTTGAGGTCGAATATTGGAACGGGTCGGCGTGGGCGGGTGTTATCCCGTCAACTGCTATCGGTGACAACATGCCCGTGTTTTGCATCTTTGAGCCTGTGACCGCGCAACGCTGGCGCATATCAATCAGCAACGGCACCGCGCCCGAAATTGGCGTTATTCGGTTTGGCGCAGCCATGCAAATGCCGCAGGCTATATACGGCGGGCATTCCCCGCTTGATTATGGCCGCATGACGCGCAGCCAATCCGCTTACAGCATGTCAGGCGAGTTTTTGGGCCGCTCAAAGCAGAGAGGATGGCTAGAAGCGTCGTTTGATTGGACGCATTTGACGCGCGCTTGGATTGATACCTATTGGAAATCATTTCAAAAGGCAGCGGAAAGCGAGCCGTTTTTCATTGCCTGGCGTCCAGAGGATTTTAGCGAGGTTGGATATTGTCAGGCAGAGCGAGTTCCGGCACCCACATCAATGAGCATTGGCTCATATCATTCCGTAAATGTTGCAGTAACGGCGCGCGCTTATGACTAAGGATCTGGCGGGAAGAGAAGTTGTGCAGGTTGTTGAAATTGAGCAGCCCTTTTGCTCGCTTGTTTATGGCAACAACCCATGCACTGCGCAGGGTACGGACGACAAAAAGTGCTATAACACATACGCGACATGCCAAGATCAAGACAATTTTGCAGCGTCCACGCTGTCGCTTTATTTCACGCGTGGCAATGTTGCGGATCAAAACATTTCGGGCGTAACGTATGCTATTCCGTCGCTTGTATCGGTCAGCACATCGCCAACCCGGATAAACCTTTCAAGCGCTAATAAATCCGCAAGCGGCCTTGGCAACAGGGCAAGCGTTAAGATCAAATTCAAGGACCATCCGCACACTGATAAGCGCGTTGATCCCTACGTTGACGGCAGGTCGTGGGACCCATATTTGCGGGCGTCGTTTTGGTCGAAATGGTTTGCACGTAATCGCTATCGACAGAATATTACTGTCAAAGTTTACGAGGGCTACGAGGGCGAAGCGCTAGGCGCAATGACCGTGCGGGAATATGTTTGGGACAGTTTCACAGGCCCAGACGCTGACGGCAATGTTGTCGTAACGGCCAAGGACATTTTGGCGAAGGTTGAAGAACGCAAAGCGCTTGCGCCGGTTGCTAGTCCCGGAAAGCTTCACACAAACATAGCAAGCGGCACAAGTCATGTGGAGTGTAACAGCGCCACGGAGAGCGATTATCCGGCCACAGGCACGCTCAGAATAGGTTCTGAGTGCATGACCTACACAAGCCGCGCAAACAGCGCCAACGGGGTCACGTTTAGCGGCCTAACGCGGGGGACAGACGGCACGACGGCGTCAAGCCACAGCGCGGGCGATACAGCGCAACAATGCCTTCGATACACGACGCAACGCACCGATGACGTGTTGGCGGACTTGCTGGAAAATTACGCGGGCATTCCATCGACCAAGCTAGACACGGCAAACTGGGCTACAGAATATGACAGCTTTTCGCCATCCGTCACGCTCACCGCGTTGATTACAAAGCCAACGGGCGTAAATCAGCTTGTGTCGGAAATCAGCGAGCAGTCTTCATCCTATATTTGGTGGGATGAGCGGGACGCCTTAGTCAAATTCAAGGTCATTTCAGGGCTTAACGTAGCGCCTGATATATTGACCGAGGAAAGCCACATTTTGGACGGTTCGCTTTCATTCCGCGACCTTCCCGATCAGCGTGTGTCGCAGGCTTGGGTTTATTACCTGCTTGACGACGTAACGCGGTCAATCACCGATGCGGAAAATTGGAAAGCTATTCAAATATCTGCGGATCTAAACGCAGAGGGCGACAACGAATATGGCGAAAAGTCGGTGCGCGAAATCTTTGCACGCTGGTTGCCGTCCGATGCTTTAGCGGTGCCGCTGGCGAACAGGACGCTGACAAGATATGTCGATGTGCCGCGTGAGGCGCGGTTTAGGCTTGACGCAAAAGATCGGACTTATTGGACAGGCGACACGGTTAGGCTATCAACTGACATGGAGGTTGACGCGTTTGGCGAAAGGCGTCAGGCGACGTACACAATCATCCAAGCCGAGGAAGTTGTGCCGGGGGAGGTTGTCGAATACATGGCAATCTCTGCAACGGCATTTGGCAAGATTTACCGCATTATGGCAGCGGGGTCGGGTGACTATCCTGGCGCTGCGACTGCGGGCTATACTGACGCATATATTGGAAACAGCGCTGGCGTTCTTAGCGACGGCGAAATTTGCGCGAGGATTACATGACGACTTACACCGCCATTGCGGACACTGAAATTGATCAGGACAGCCCCGTCACCGAAACCCTATGGACAAAAATGCGGGACAATCCGATTGCGATTACGGAGGGCGCGAGCGGTGCGCCAAAAATTCAAACCCCTGCAATAAATGACGCTGCGGTGACTCAGGTTAAGCTAAATACCACTCTTGCATCTTATGCGGGTTCGATACCTTCTGAGGCGTCAGTAAACATTGCAACCCCGAATGCTTATTCTTTTTTCCCTAATTGGAGCAATAATGGCAACATTGAAGTCAGTTTTAGATCTGGCGGGTTGGATGCTCTAAGGCTGTTTAACGGCAACGAAAGCGGGGCAAGGAGTTATTCCGTTAGCTGGAGGTATATCAACGCATGACACCTTTTTATTATTGTGCATTTGTCACTGACGGGCAGGTTGTTATGGTTGGAACAGATACTTCAAACCCGCCAGCTATTCCTATACAAGACCCAGCGCCGGATTTGATTATTTCGGGAACGGCAGAGGGAGAAAAAACAAACGCGAGCGATTTGTTTCCGTTGGCTTCATGGGATGGCGAAAACATTGCCATTGAGGGCGTAACAATTTTAACGCAGGAAACTGTTTAAGGGGGTCTTATAGAATAAAACGGTTCTTTGTGGTAAAAGATATAGAATATGAAAAGATTTAAAGGCTGCAAAATGCTTACTAACATCTGCAAAGCAGACGACCAGAGCGGCGATTGGTACGCATGGACGACTAACCAAGCAAGCCACGCGCTCTATTTTGGCGTTATTCCCGGCGCGCTGTTGTCGCTTGTCGGCGTTCCGTATGTTGCTGCCTTTCTAATTGTCGCTTTGGTTTATGGTGTAGGGTGGGAACTGTTAACGCAACGTCAATCCAATTGGGGCGATGCGGTGACAGATGCTTTTTTTGTCGCTGCGGGCGCAGGATTGGGTGCGGGTTTATACGCAGGCCAGGCAGGCGACGTGCTAACGTCTGTTGCAATTATATTTGCGGTTAATACTATTGGCATATGGAGGCGGGCAAAATGAGCATTCCAAGCCTATATCAACAAGCGTGGTGGCCTCTTTTCTTCAACACCCTTGCGTTGTTTGTAGCGGTTGCTTTTTTCTTGGACGCTTACACGCTAAGTTTTGCGATGTCGCCAAATGTCCACGGCAAAGCCGTTTACATGATACCGGCTGAGTTATGGGCCGCGTCGTTAATGTTGGCGCACGGTGGGTTTATGCTTGGTCTGTTATTTGAGCGAAAAGCGGGCGCTGTGATATGTTTTCTTTCGTCTCTGCTTGGTCTGTTAATTTACTGCATATTTTTTGTCATGGCTTCGGGTGCTGAGTTCGGTGGAATAGTGGTTTACTTTAGCGGCCTATTGTTTGCGCCGCTTTCACTGTTTTTTCTTTTGCAATCCTGCGAAGAACTTTGGAGTCAACACCATGTCCGAAGTTGAAAAACTTAGCGCCTTGATGGCACGATTAGAGGATGCGCTAGGCGAAGATTTCCAACATTTGGAAAATCGCGAGATTGAGGACGTTCGAGAGATTATTAAGTGGAAAGATACATTGATACGCATTGCTGAATATGAGCAAGCGCGCGGGCTAGTCTGGAAAAAAAACAAGTCCGCACTTTTGGGCGCTGTTGCGATTGTCGCTGGGCTGACTGCTCTTGGCACAAACGCAAAAGCCATTTTTCAATGGCTTGCCGCGCCTTAACGTAAACGGAAAGAATTGATTGATGCAATCAACATTTGAAGACGCTCTATCCTTAGTGCTTGTTCACGAAGGCGGCTATGTAAACCACCCACGCGACCCAGGCGGCGCAACTAATAAAGGTATTACTTGGCGCACCTACGCAGCTTGGCGTCGATCTCGCAATCTTGAGCCGCAAAGCGTAAAACTTATCACCGACGAAGAAGTTGCCGCTATTTACAAGCAACAGTATTGGGACGCCGTGCGGGCTGACGATTTGCCTGCGGGTCTTGATTATGCCGTATTTGACTTTGCGGTAAACAGCGGACCTGCCCGTGCGACAAAATTCTTGCAACGCATTTTAGGCGTACAAGCTGATGGGAATATTGGCGTGCTAACGCTTCGGGCGGCTAACTCACACCGCAACGTTGAGATCGTCATCAAGCAATTGTGCGACAACAGACTTGCGTGGCTTCGCAAGCTTTCGCACTTTAACACGTTTGGTAAAGGCTGGACCCGCCGCGTTACCGAAGTCAAAGCAAAAGCCGTTGCAATGGCTCACAGCACGCTTTCAGCGCCCGTGTCAGCGCCGCAAGCCACTACGGCTGCACAAGGCAAGGCGGAGGGATTACAGACGGCCACAGCGACCGCTAAGGATGTTCTAAGCGACCCGAGGTGCCTTGCGGGTCTTATTGGTGCTAGTGCGCCGTTTGCGGGAGTCTTGAGTAACAGCTTGATTCTGCAATATGCGGCTGCGTTTATCGCTGTAGCTGTTGTCGGTTTTGTGCTTTATTTGATTTTTAAAGAACGAATCGACTAATGCTGGGTTTTCTTGCTAATTTTTTCACGGGAAGCGTTCTTGATCGGGTTTTGGACACCGTTGACAAGAAATTTGAAAACGAGGCCAACCGTGACGCAATCAAAGGCGACGTTATCAAGGCGCATATGGCGTCCCGTGGGGATTGGATGCGCGCAGGCGGATTTTGGCTTCTAGTGTTGTGGTCTTTGCCTTGGCTGTTCTGGGCAGCGGCTGTCATTGTTTATTCTGTTTTCTGGTGTCAGGGTTGCGCGTATCCGCAAGAATGGACAATTGCCGCGCTGCCTGCGCCGCTTGACGAATGGGGGCAATGGATAATGCTTGCGTCAATCGGCGGATTGGGTTTATCTCAACTAAGAAAGTGAGCGCAAGGGAGCCGGAACTCAGTGGGTCGCTATCGGGATTACAACCGAGCATTTTGAATTGATCTGTCGCGGCTACGTGCGTGCGCTGTGCCAGCTTACTGAAAATCTTGGGGTCCGGCAGCTGGTATCAAGGTGCTGGGAAGCGCCGGATGCATTTTTTCCGGCGCACCGCTCTTGGTCTAGTTAAGTATATAGTTTCCCTTAATCATAAGGTAGACCACGACACCGACCGCGTACCCGACCGCGCACCCGACACCGACCGCGACCGCGTACCCGACCGCGACAGCGGTCGCGACCGCGACCGCGTACCCGACCGCGACCGCGACAGCGACCGCGACCGCGACCGCGACAGCGACCACGACCACGACCACCGTGCGCCAACTGCAATTGCCGCAATCATTTTTGCACCCGAGGCAAGGTTTTAATAGGGCAAGCGTCTACAAGCGCACCGCGACCAACCGGAATTTTAACTTTTTCTGGATATGGTTCAACCTCAGAAAATTCGCAAGAAATCAGCGCATCAGCATAGCGCCCAGTGTCAGCAATCCATGCGGCGTCTTCCAGCCAAAGCTCGCGATCTGTGACCGCGTACAGGCGGCCAGTCACAGTATGCGTAACAGTGCGGATAAGGTAATTTTGGCCGATTTCCCAAAGGTCAATTTGAGTGTCTTGAACCGACACGCCGCCGAACTGCTTCGCAAGTTCTTTGGCTTGCCCGATTGTTAGATCGTCAATATTCATTTGCTTTCCTTTCAGTTTGTTTTGCTTTTAAACGGAACAATGAGGAGACCGTCCACGTCAGCGCATTTGTCAAAATTAATGACTAAAGGCTTGTCAATAAGCCCAATAAATTGATGCGGCGCTTTCATTTTTACAACGCAAGTTGAATGAGTGCCAATATTTTCTTCACGTTTTTTCTTTGTATCAGCGCATGCCGAAAGACAATATCCGTGATCGTTATTTCGCTTTATTGCGATTAATTGTTGATTAAAATCAAACCCAATGGAAACGCGGTCGCCGCATACCCAGCGCATAGCGCGCATTATATCTTCGTAAAAACGGATTGAAAGTTGCGCTCTATATTTGCCTTTTTTGCTGTTTGTAATGATGATCCGAATACCGTTTGCGTCATTCCGCGAACCACCATGAGACGGGTTGTGCCATTCAAAAGAAAAATTATCTTGTGTCATTTTCTTGCCTTTCGTTTTGTTATGGCCTGCATCCATTCTGCAAGGCCTGGGTCTGGATCTGTTATAATCCAATTTCGTTGCGCGCATTCAGCCTGCACGCGGTTCATAAATGCAACCATCTGGGCTTTGCTCATGTCGCGCGTAATTGGAAAGCCCCGTTGCATAATTTCCAGCTTGGTTGGGTAGTCAATCCCCATCATTGCGCTGTCATAGAACGCGCGGAAGCTGTCATCTTCTGCGCGCAGGATCGGCACGCCATGGTGAAGCTTCCACTCCGCTTGCACTTCTTCGGCGCAAACGTCGCCGCGTTGCTTCGCGACTTCGCTTGCCCATCGCCACATCAGCGCGTTTTGTTGGTTGGTGCGGTCCACGCCTTGCACCCACGACACGGTGACAGGGTAGGCCAATTTTGCCACCCACGCTTTCGCGCCTTCTGCGCTTTGAAAAACAGCCGTTGGCATCAGTAGTTTGTGCCGTTGCCGTCTGGTGCGCCTTCAAGCTGCGCTTTGCGATTGTTTGTGGCATCCTTCAAGTCCACAAACTGGCCATCTTTTAGCTTGCCTTTGGCGTCTTTAACTTCGTCCCAATAACCTTTAAGCGCATCCATGTCGCGCGCGGTCTTAATGCTTTTGATCAACCGACCATAAAAAGCTGCAGGGTCAAACTTTGGCTCATTATTCCCGACGTTTTCTCGGGACTTGTCATACAGGGCAAGGCCAAAAGTATTGCCATATGTGCGCAAGGCGCGCTTTAACGCATCCGTCTCTGCCTCTTTCACCGCGCTTTCGTGGTGATCTGCAATCGCGTTTGGCGACCCAATGCCGCTACCAACTGCTGCGCCTTCTTTGAAAGACTCTCCATTAACATAAACTTTTACCGTGCATAGGTATCCGACACGGAATTGCTCGTACTCACCATCTCTGCTTTCTAGCGTTACGGTTTGCTCAGATACCTTTTCAAGGCGCGTTATTTCATATGACCATCCATCTTCCCCAAAAATTCGATTAGCCTCCGAAACTACGTGATAGCCCTCAACGTAATCGCCAAACTTGCCGCGCGGTGCTTTTTTTATGTGCTGTGGCTCAAGTTTCTGCTGTAATAGCGGTTTTGCTTCTTCCCAATGCATTGGCTTTCCTTTCCTTTACCCCGCCAGATTACGCGGCGCGGGCCTCGTTTTCAATTACAATCTGCGCGTGATGATACAACAGCCGAGCGCGCCAGAACCGCGTAAGCGCAAAGCCTCGCACGTCGCGGTTGCAATGATCTGGAGTAAATGCGGCCCCAAAAACTTTACGCATTTGATCAAGCGCTATTTCCGCCATGTGCCGCGCTTTGACCGCCTGGCCTAAATTGTGCGGATCGTCAAACGGCTCAAAATCGGTGCGCGTGGCAATTTCGTGCTGATAATCGGCAATTTCCAAAGCAAGATGGCTTGCGATTGGCTTTTCAGTAATGATGCGACGCACGCAATGGCAAATGTCAGTGACCCACGGTTGCCCATGTTCGACTTTGGTTTTTGTCTCGCCCTTGCCCTTGCAGTAAATGCAATCAGGTGACGCGCCAAGATACGGTTGTCCGGGGATCGGTTTAGCTACAATCGGCATTTGGGTTCACTATCCTTGCGTTAATGTATTCGCTCAACGCCACGGCGTCGGCGTGCTGGTTGGCTTTAATGAGGATCTGGCGCGCGGCCTCGACCAAGATAAGCGCCTGTTGACGCGGTGCGCCCGTGTGCGCCTCCACGTGGCCTATAACGGCCTCGCGGGTGAGTTCCCTATCTGTAGCGTGCATTAGGGCCTTGCGGGCGCGGGCAGCGGCTTGTGCGGCGGCGGCAATTGCTGGTGTCATGTCGTTTCCTTTCTTGTGTTGCCCCGACCGAAGCCGGGGCGGTTGGTGTTAGGCAAGGATAAAATCGTCTTGCGTAAATGCCGATCCGTAAAACCTGCGGCCACCAGCGTTGAGCGCATCAAGGCAAGCCCATTCAGCATAATACTTGCCCCCAAACCCCTTAACGAAACGCCAAGCGCGAGTGGTGCCAAGCGGTGTAGGATCTTGCTCGATCCAAACGCCACCAGCGATTGAAGAAAATTTGGCGACAATGCCAGCGGAAGAAGAAAGAAAAGACATATAAAGCACCTCCATGCTAGGCTGCGAAATTGCAGCGATGTCTGTTTTTTTGTTTCTGCAATCAATATACAGCCAACAATTTTGGTCGCAAGTGTTTTTTTGGGCTTGCGGTTACTTTTTTTGGTATTATGCTAACGGCAGCAACAAAAGGAAGCACCATGTCAGAACTTAAAACCGATTTCACGCAAGAGGAACTTAACCGATTGGCCGAGCTTGTTACCCTTACAAGGGATGAAGACGGCAAATTGCAAATTGAAGATGTCTTAGGAGACATTCTGGGCAACGTTAAGGGCAACGTCGGGCGCAGCGTCATAGGCAACGTCGGGGGCAGCGTCACGGGCAGCGTCGGGGGCTACGTCGGGCG